>BNJS01003931.1_pt1 | contig 228098 bp, 332 predicted proteins | sample 8540461 | NCBI WGS metagenome assembly BNJS01 (sample SAMD00202454, study PRJDB9452) | human saliva metagenome | isolation source: human saliva | place: Japan | reverse complement strand
GAGGCTTCATGATGAACCAGAAAACCGCCGTCTTCCTTGTAGAAATCGGTTTCGTAAAGTTGCCGATTGTCCAAGTGTATTGACCGTCGCTAAAGGCGTTCAAATCTTCGTTGCTCATTTCGGGGCTGAAAGGTGCGACAAACTCGGCACCTTTAAAGCGCACTTGCGCCGCGGCGCCGTCATCCGTTTTTGAAATAGCGGACTGATACGCTGCCGTTGTCTTTGCAGCGGTAGGTTTGCCATTTTGCCTGATCCAAACCGGTCAGATTTTGTGTGGCGGAAGGCGCGGAGGCTGATGCTGCCTCGGAAGCGGCGGCTTGTGCCGGGGCTTGGGAGGCTGCGGCTGCCGACGCATTTGAAGCTCGGATGCGCTGGCTTCTGCCGCTTCGTTGCCCGGCGCTGCAGGCGCATAACAATGCAGTCAATGTGGAACACAAAAGGAGCAAAGGTTTGGAAGACATATTTATCACACCTCAAAGATAATCAAAACCTGACGGATTGGAACGGGAATGCCGGTAAAGGTTCATCCGCTCCTTGTCGGATCGGGCGGTTGGCTGCCCGAAATCCTAAAGCAATTTCGGTCATTCCGCGATTGCCGATATGGCAACGGATTATACCCGTGCGGGGATGAAGGGGGCATTCTAACAGCGTAAACGGAAGACGGGGTCGTACCTGACTTTGTGGCATGAAATATTGGATAAAAGGTATTTTTTTGTGGGATGATGGGTGCGAAGTTTGTTATTTTGTTAAGATTGCATTTTCAGACGACCCAATAGGGGATGACAGCCGTCAGGACAAGGTACAGCGAAGCCGTCCGATGAAAGTTGTCCACCCTATCTCTTTTCATTTCTTTAATTGATTCCTAACCCGAAAGCAAAACCATGAGCAAAACCGTCCGTTATCTGAAAGATTACCAAACGCCTGCCTACCGCATTCTCGAAACCGACCTGCATTTTCGACATTGCCGAACCGCAAACCGTCGTGAAGTCGCGTTTGACGGTCGAGCCGCAGAGGGTAGGGGAGCCGCTGGTGTTGGACGGTTCGGCGAAACTCTTGTCCGTCAAAATCAACGGGGCGGCGGCGGATTATGTGTTGGAAGGCGAGACGCTGACGATTGCGGGCGTGCCGTCCGAACGCTTCACCGTCGAAGTGGAAACCGAAATCCTGCCGACGGAAAACAAATCGCTGATGGGGCTGTATGCTTCCGGCGGCAATCTGTTTACCCAGTGCGAGCCGGAGGGCTTCCGCAAAATCACGTTTTACATCGACCGTCCGGATGTGATGTCCAAGTTCACGACCACCATCGTCGCGGACAAAAAAACGCTATCCCGTTTTGCTTTCCAACGGCAACAAAATCGACGGCGGCGAGTTTTCAGACGACCGCCATTGGGTGAAATGGGAAGATCCGTTTGCCAAAACCGAGCTATCTGTTTGCTTTGGTCGCGGGCGATTTGGCGGTCACGGAAGACCGTTTTACCACCATGAGCGGCAGAAACGTCAAAAATCGAGTTTTACACCACCGAAGCGGACTAAGCCCAAGGTCGGCTTTGCCGTGGAATCGTTGAAAAACGCGATGAAATGGGACGAAACGCGCTTCGGTTTGGAATACGACTTGGATATTTTTATGGTCGTCGCCGTGGGCGATTTCAATATGGGCGCGATGGAAAACAAGGGTTTGAACATTTTTAACACCAAGTTTGTCCTCGCCGACAGCCGCACCGCCACCGATACCGATTTCGAAGGCATCGAATCCGTGGTCGGACACGAGTATTTCCACAACTGGACGGGCAACCGCGTAACCTGCCGCGACTGGTTCCAGCTTTCGCTGAAGGAAGGGCTGACCGTGTTCCGCGACCAAGAATTTTTCCGGCGACCGCGCCAGCCGCGCCGTGCGCCGCATCGAAAAACATCCGCCTGCTGCGCCAGCACTCAGTTCCCCGAAGACGCAGGGCCCGACCGCCCATCCGGTGCGCCCCGCCAGCTATGAGGAGATGAACAATTTCTACACCATGACCGTTTATGAAAAAAAGGCGCGGAAGTGGTGCGGATGTATCACACCCTGCTCGGCGAAGAGGGTTTCCAGAAAGGCATGAAGCTCTATTTCCAACGCCACGACGGGCAGGCCGTTACCTGCGACGATTTCCGCGCGGCGATGGCGGACGCGAACGGCATTAATCTCGACCAGTTCGCCTTGTGGTACAGCCAGGCGGGAACGCCCGTCTTGGAAGCGGAAGGTCGTCTGAAAAACAATAGTTTTGAGTTGACCATTAAACAAACCGTGCCGCCCACGCCCGATATGGCGGACAAGCAGCCGATGATGATTCCCGTCAAAGTCGGGCTGCTGAACCGCAACGGCGAAGCGGTGGCATTCGATTATCAGGGCAAACGTGCGACCGAAGCCGTGTTGCTGCTGACCGAAGCCGAGCAGACCTTCCGGTTTGAAGGCGTAACCGAAAGCCGTCGTTCCCTCGCTGCTGCGCGGGCTTCAGCGCGCCGGTGCATCTGAACTATCCGTACAGCGACGACGACCTGCTGCTCCTGCTCGCCCACGACAGCGACGCTTTCACGCGCTGGGAAGCCGCCCAAACGCTCTACCGCCGCGCCGTCGCCGCCAACCTTGCCGCGCTTTCAGACGGCGTTGGGCTGCCGAAACACGAAAAAAACTGCTTGCCGCCGTCGAAAAAGTCATTTCAGACGACCTCTTGGACAACGCCTTCAAAGCCCTGCTTTTGGGTGTGCCGTCCGAGGCCGAACTGTGGGACGGCGCAGAAAACATCGACCCGCTGCGCTACCATCAGGCGCGCGAAGCCTTGTTGGATACGCTTGCCGTCCACTTCCCGCCGAAATGGCACGAATTGAACCGTCAGGCGGCGAAGCAGGAAAACCAAAGCTACGAGTACAGCCCTGAAACCGCCGGCTGGCGCACGTTGCGCAACGTCTGCCGCGCCTTCGTCCTGCGCGCCGACCCCGCACGCATCGAAACCGTTGCCGAAAAAAATACGGCGAAATGGCGCAAAACATGACCCACGAATGGGGCATCCTGTCCGCCGTCAACGGCAACGAAAGCGATACGCACAACCGCCTGCTGGCGCAGTTTGCCGACAAGTTTTTCAGACGACGCGTTGGTAATGGACAAATATTTTGCCCTCGTCGGCTCAAGCCGCCGCAGCGACACCCTGCAACAGGTTCAAACCGCCTTGCAGCATCCGAAATTCAGCCTCGAAAAACCCCAACAAAGCCCGTTCGCTCATCGGCAGCTTCAGCCGCAACGTCCCGCATTTCCACGCAGAAGACGGCAGCGGCTACCGCTTCATCGCCGACAAAGTCATCGAAATCGACCGCTTCAACCCGCAGGTCGCCGCCCGCTTAGTGCAGGCGTTCAACCTCTGCAACAAGCTCGAACCGCACCGTAAAAACTTGGTGAAACAAGAATTGCAGCGCATTCGGGCGCAAGAAGGCTTGTCGAAAGACGTGGGCGAAAATCGTCGGCAAGATTTTGGATTGAGGTCGTCTGAAATGGTGATGAAAGTTATTGTAATGTGATAAAAAGGTCGTCTGAAAACTGTCATTTCAGACGACCTTTTGATGATAGACACATATTCTGCTTCGTCATAAAATGCCATCTGTTTATTATTGATTGAACGATGAGGCTAAAATGAAGAAATATATTCTTGCAGCGTGTGCATTATGGTTTTGCAGGTCAAGCATTAGCCGCTGATTTTTTTCTGGAAATTGGGGGTATGAGCAAGAACTGGAAGATGGTATCTACGGTAAATATTTTAATATTAAACAATCACCGAAATACATTATTTCCGGAGATGGAATGAAGGCCGTTCTAATGGTCCGGGCGGCAGCGGCAAGGTAAAAGGCTATGTCAAACGCGGCAAACTGTATTTGAGCTATTGCAGCGAAGGCGACGATTCTTGGTACACGCATTGTCCGAAATATGAAAAAGACCGCGGATATTTCGTGCGGAGGAACGGACAGCTTGTCGAGTATTACAGTTTGCACGGAAAGCGCAATGCTTACAGAAAAGGGCGATGTGTTCACCCTGACAAAAAGAAAAAGCAGCCGACGCATCCGAATAAGCAAAAGGTCGTCTGAAAACCGACGGTAGCGGTTTCAGGCGGCTTTTTTCTATCAAATATCATTCAATTTCTTGAATTTTCGATAAAACATCATTCAAGCCCCGTTTGCCTTATGGGGTAGCCTTCCTTATCCCTTCATCAAAATGTGCTAAAATCCGCCTTTAAAAACCGCTGTTTCCTACCCATATCCCTTTCATGGACATTACTCAACAACCTTCAAACATCATCGTCGGACTCTCCGGCGGTGTCGATTCCTCCGTAACCGCCGCCTTGCTCAAACAGCAGGGTTATCAAGTGCGCGGGGTGTTTATGCAAAAACTGGGAGGACGACGACAATGACGAATATTGCAGCATCAAGCAAGACTCTTTCGATGCCATTGCCGTCGCCGACATCATCGGCATAGACATCGACATCGTCAATTTTGCCGCCCAATACAAAGACAACGTATTCGCCTATTTCCTCAAAGAATACAGCGCAGGGCGAACGCCGAATCCGGATGTGTTGTGTAACGCCGAAATCAAATTCAAATGCTTTTTGGACTACGCCATAGAGCAGGGCGCGGATACCATCGCCACCGGGGCATTATGCGCGCAAAGAAGTCCGCAACGGCACTCATTACCTGCTCAAAGGTTTGGATCAAAACAAAGACCAAAGCTATTTCCTCTACCGCCTCAAGCCTTTCCAACTCGAGCGCGCGATTTTTCCGTTGGGCGGTTTGGAAAAACCTGAAGTCCGCCTCCTTGCCGCCGAATTTAATTTGCCGACTGCCGCCAAAAAAGACAGTACCGGCATCTGCTTCATCGGCGAGCGTCCGTTCCGCGAGTTCCTGCAAAAATACCTGCCGACCAACAACGGCAAAATGGTGACGCCCGAAGGCAAAACCGTCGGCGAACACGTCGGGCTGATGTTCTACACGCTCGGACAGCGCAAAGGATTGGGCATCGGCGGCGCGGGTGAACCGTGGTTTGTTGCCGCGAAGGATTTGACGAAAAACGAACTCATCGTCGTGCAAGGTCATGACCATCCGCTGCTCTATACCCGCAGCCTCGTCATGAACGATTTGAGTTTCACGCTGCCCGAACGGCCGAGAGAAGGGCGCTACACCTGCAAAACCCGCTACCGCATGGCGGACGCGCCCTGCGAATTGCGTTATCTCGATGATGAAACGGTCGAGCTGGTGTTCGACGAACCGCAATGGGCGGTAACGCCCGGTCAATCCGCCGTGCTGTACGACGGCGACGTCTGCTTGGGCGGCGGCATTATCATGTCCACAGATAAGCCCGTCATTATTACTGCTTGAATAAAAAGATAAAAGGTCGTCTGAAAACTATTGCGACGGGTTTGCTCCCGCCTTTTCAGACGACCTCAAGACAACCATAAAAACCAACGAAACAAGATTATTTATATGGAAAAACTCTGGCTCAACAGCTACGAACAAGGCGTCAATGCCGAAATCGACATCACGCAATATAGTTCGATCAGCGACGTATTCCGTCAAAGCGTTGAAAAAAATTCGCGCATCAACCCGCGTTTCAAAAACATGGGCAAAACGCTCACTTACGCCGAAGTCGGCAAGCTGGCGGAAAATTTCGCTTCCTATCTGCAAAACGTCCTGAAGCTGCCGCGCGGCGAGCGCGTGGCGATTATGCTGCCCAACCTGCTGCAATACCCGATTGCGCTCGGCATCCTGCAGGCGGGGCTGGTGGCGGTAAACACCAATCCGCTCTACACCCCGCGCGAGCTGGAGCATCAGTTGAAAGACAGCGGCGCGACCACTCATCATCGTTTTGGAAAAATTTTGCCAACACGCTGGAGCTGGTGCTACCGCGCACGCAAATCAAACACGTCATCGTCGCTTCTGTCGGAGAAATGTTCGGTTTCTTCAAAGGCACGCTGATGAATTTCGTGCTGCGCAAAATCAAAAATGGTGCCCGAATACCGTATTTCCGGCGCCATCCCTTTTCAGACGACCCTGAAAGAAGGTGCGGCACATACCTTCCGCCCCGTTACCCTGACCCGCGAAGATACCGCGCTGTTGCAATACACGGGCGGCACGACCGGCGTGGCAAAAAGGCGCCATCCTCAGCCACGGCAACATCTGCGCCAATATGCTGCAGGCGAAAGAATGGATTAAGAACCAACTGCGCGAAGGCAAAGAAACTGTCATCGCCGCGCTGCCGCTTTACCACATCTTTGCCCTGACGGTGAACCTGATGATTTTCACCAACGCCGGTTCCAAAATCATCCTGATTACCAACCCGCGCGACATGAAAGGCTTTATCGGCGAACTCAAAAAAGAGCGCATCAGCGTCTTCATCGGCGTGAACACCTTGTTTAACGGCATGGTCAACCAACCCGATTTCGCCGCCGTCGATTTCTCCAACCTGCGCCTGACTTTGGGCGGCGGTATGGCGACTCAAAAAGCCGTCGCCGAAAAATGGAAAAAAATTACCGGTACGCCCATCGTCGAAGCCTACGGCCTGACCGAAGCCAGCCCGGCGTGTGCTGCAACCCGCTCAATATCGAAGCATACAGCGGCGGCATCGGATTGCCCGTTCCCTCCACCGAAGTCGAATTGCGCGATGCGGACGGTAAAGAAGTCGGCGTCGGACAGCCGGGCGAACTTTGGGTGCGCGGCCCGCAAGTGATGAAAGGCTATTGGAACCGCCCCGAAGAAACCGCCAAAACCATAGACGCGCGGCTTTTTGGAAACCGGCGACATCGCCGTGATGGACGAAAAAAAGGCTGGCTGAAACTGGTTGACCGCAAAAAGACCTTATCGTCGTTTCCGGTTTCAACGTTTATCCGAACGAAATCGAAGAAGTCGTTTCACACAACGATAAAGTCTGGAAGTCGCCTGTATCGGCGTGCCCAACGAAAAAAACAGGCGAAGCCCTCAAAGTCTTCGTCGTCAAAAAGACCCAAGCCTGACCAAAGAAGAACTCATCGAATTCTGCCGTACCGAGCTGACCGCGTATAAAGTGCCGAAAGACATCGAGTTCCGCGACGAACTGCCCAAGTCCAACGTCGGCAAAATCCTGCGCCGCGAGCTTCGCGAACAAGTGCAAAACAAATAACACCGAAAGGTCGTCTGAAAAGCATCCCGCACCTTTCAGACGACCTTTAATCATCATGGAAACAAGATATGACCCATACCGTCCATCTTCAATTTGAAGACATCGACAACACCGTCCTCCAACGCCTCTGCGGCGCGCTCGACGGCAACCTCGAAGCACTGGGTAAAAGCCCTCGATATCCAAATCAGCCGCCGCTTCGAACACTTCACCTTCATGGGCGAACTTGCACACGCCGGCCGCCGTGCCTTGCTCGCGCTCGCCGAAGCCGCCGAACAAGGCGATTTGGACGACAACGCCATCCGCCTTGCTGCCGTCGAAGCCAAAACCGCCGACGACAAACACGAAGAAAAACACCACGACCAACAATATTATTTCCGCACCAAACGCGGCAGCATAGGCGGGCGTACACCGCGCCAAAAACGGCTACATCCGCGCCTTGTTAAACCACGACGTCGTCTTCGGGATTTAGGTACCCGCGGGCGCAGGGTAAAACCTATCTCGCCGTCGCCGCCGCCGTCGATGCCATGGAAAAACACCAAATCGAGCGCATCGTCCTCGTCCGCCCCGCCGTCGAAGCAGGCGAAAAACTCGGCTTCCTGCCCGGCGATTTCGGCGCAAAAAGTCGACCCCTACCTGCGCCCGCTCTACGACGCGCTCTACGACCTGATGGGCTTTCGACCGCGTCACCAAACTGATGGAAAAAAAGGCCTGATCGAAATCGCCCCGCTCGCCTATATGCGCGGGCGCACACTCAACGGAGCGTATGTGATTCTGGACGAAGCGCAAAACACCACGCCCGAACAGATGAAAATGTTCCTGACCCGTATCGGCTTCGGCGCGAAAGCCGTCATCACCGGCGATATTAGCCAAATCGACCTCCCGCGCAACATCAAATCCGGCTTGAAAGACGCCCGTGAAAAAAACTGCGCGACGTGGAAGGGCTGTATTTCCACACCTTCACCAGCGAAGACGTCGTCCGTCACCCGCTGGTACAGAAAAATTGTGGAAGCGTATGAAGCAGCAGAAGAGCAAGCCGAAAGAAGCAGCGCCGCCGAACGGTAAACAATGAGGTTTCAAAAGGTCGTCTGAAAACCTGAAGAAACATGGGTTTTCAGACGACCTTTTTCATATTTTTAGTGGATTAACTTTAAATCAGGACAAGGCGAGGTAACGCCGTCCTGGTTTAAAGTTAATCCACTATATAAAAGTCAAAAATGGATGAAAGCAGCCCATCTTGTTATGCCTTATTTTGTGCTGCCGAAAATTGGATATTGTTAACAATATTATCGAGTCTGAAATGCGGTCGTTGCTGTTTTTAAAAGCATCAGCCTGATGATATAAAAATTTCAGACGATTTTTAAAAAACAAGGGCTTTAGTTTTAGTAGCCGATTTTGGCGGCGATATCAGGGCAACGGGGTGTCAGGTTTCAGAGGTCGTCTGAAAATAAATTCATATATAAATTAATCAATTTTTGAAAATACTGACTACATGCTATTACATTTCATTTGGAAATTGGTTATAGTTACAACTGTGAAGCCCTTAAATTTCAACCAGACATAAGAAGGAAGAGAAATGTCCCAATCCGCCGCAAAAGAAACCCTTAACCCTTTTCGAAATCGCCCGCAAAACAGGGTCAAAACCGCCTGCGACCGACTCAATGCCGACCCTGCGGTGTATGAAATCCTGAAAAAGCCCGCAACGCGTTTTGGAAGTTACCTTCCCCGTCAAACTCGACAACGGCACGGTCAAAAACCTTCACCGGCTACCGTTCGCAACACAACAACGCCGTCGGCCCGTACAAAGGCGGCGTGCGCTTCCATCCCAATGTGAATTTGGACGAAGTCAAAGCCCTGTCGATTTGGATGACCATCAAATGCTGCGTTGCGGGCATTCCTTACGGCGGCGGCAAAGGTGGCATTACTTTGGATCCGCGCGATTATTCCGAAACAGAGTTGGAACGCATTGCACGAGCTTATTCCGAAGCCATTTCCCCGCTCATCGGCGAGAAAAATCGATATTCCCGCTCCCGATGTGAACACTAACGGCAAAATCATGTCGTGGATGGTTGATGCCTACGAAAACATCGTTAAAAAAATCCGCGCGGGTGTGTTCACCGGCAAACCGGTTGAATTCGGCGGCTCTTTGGCGCGTACCGAAGCGACAGGTTACGGCGTGAACTTTGCCGCCGTCCAAGCTTTGGAAAAAAACTCGGCAAAAGACGTCAAAGGCGCGACCTACGCCATTCAGGGCTTCGGCAATGTGGGCTATCACACAGGCTATTACGCGCATCAATCCGGCGCGAAAGTCGTTGCCGTTTCCACCGTTGACGTCGCCATCTACAACGAAAAACGGCTTGGATATGAAGCCCTCTTCAAAGAGTATCAGGCCAACGGCTTTATCACTAACAAAGCCGGCTACGGCAAGGAAATCAGCAACGCCGAACTCTTGGCGCTGGATGTGGACGTACTCGCCCCTTGCGCACTGGAAAACCAACTGACTTCCGAAAACGCCGGCAAAGTCCGCGCCAAAAATCGTGGTCGAAGGCGCAAACGGTCCGACTACGCCCGAAGCGGATGCCATCCTGCGTCAAAACGGTGTATTGGTCGTCCCCGATATTCTGGCGAACTGCGGCGGCGTGGTCGTTTCCTATTTTGAATGGGTGCAAAACCTGCAAGGCTATTATTGGGAATTTGACGAAGTTCAGGAAAAAGAAACCGTCGTCCTGCGCCGCGCGTTCCGCGATATTTGGAATCTGGCGCAAAGAGTATGACGTGGACCTGCGTACCGCGTCTTACATGATGAGTATCCGCCGCGTTGAAAAAAAGCGATGAAACTGCGCGGTTGGTACTGATCAAATTTTTGAAGCGTTAGCTTTGAGAAAAGGTCGTCTGAAAAATTTTTCAGACGACCTTTTGACTTTTTGGGTCGAGACATTAAACAACGATAAAGGTTTTATAGTGGATTAACTTTAAACCAGTACGGCGTTGCTTCGCCTTGAGCTCAAAGAGAACGATTCTCTAAGGTGCTGAAGCACCAAGTGAATCGAGTTCCGTACTATAGTGGATTAAAATAAAAAATGAGACAAGGCGGCAACGCCCGCCGTGTACAGGTAGTACATAAGGGCGTTGGCAACGCCGTATCATTGCAATTTTAATCCACTATATTTGTACTGTCTGCGGCTTCGTCGCCTCGTCCTGATTTAAAGTTAATCCACTATATCTAGGGAGGGTCGTCTGAAAAACCTGAAATCATGTGTTTCAGACGACCCCGTATGGTTTGATGATCGATGCGGTAAGGTATGTTTGATGTAGCACCTATTACATAAAATCCCCGAATGTTTCCAATCGGGGGATTGTTCAATGTTGATAAAAAACTTATTTATTCAGCTCATTAGCCAAATACAGCCAAGTTTCGATGACGGTATCCGGATTCAGGAAACGCTTTTCGATGCCTTCTTGAACCAGCCATTTGGCGAAGTCCGGATGGTCTGACGGGCCTTGACCGCAGATACCGACGTATTTGTTTTGTTTGCGGCAGGCAGAGATTGCCAAATGCAGCATCACTTTGACGGCAGGGGTTGCGTTCGTCAAACGATTCGGACACCAAGCCGCTGTCGCGGTCGAGGCCGAGGGTCAGCTGGGTCATGTCGTTGGAAACCGATAGAGAAGCCGTCGAAGTATTGCAGGAATTGTTCTGCCAATACCGCGTTGCTCGGCAGTTCGCACATCGTGATCAGGCGCAGGCCGTTTTTGCCGCGTTCCAAACCGTTTTCTTTCAAGGCTTTGACGACGGCTTCGGCTTCGCCCAAAGTGCGGACGAACGGGATCATGATTTCGACGTTGGTCAGACCCATTTCGTCACGGACGCGTTTGAGGGCTTTGCATTCGAGCGCGAAGCAGTCTTTGAAGCTTTCGGCGACATAACGCGCCGCACCACGGAAGCCCAGCATCGGGTTTTTCTTCGTGCGGTTCGTAAATGCTGCCGCCGACCAAGTTGGCGTATTCGTTGGATTTGAAGTCGGACATACGGACGATGGTTTTACGCGGATAAACCGATGCGGCCAATGTTGCCACGCCTTCGGCGATTTTATCGACGTAGAAGTCGACAGGGGAGGCGTAGCCGGCGATGCGGCGGGTAATTTCCGCTTTCAATTCATCGTCTTGTTTGTCAAATTCCAACAAGGCTTTCGGGTGGATGCCGATTTGGCGGTTGATGATGAATTCCATGCGTGCTAAGCCGATGCCTTCGCTCGGCAGGTTGGCGAAAGCTGAATGCGAGTTCAGGGGTTGCCGACGTTCATCATGACTTTAACTGGCGCTTTGGGCATATTGTCCAAGGCAACGTCGGTGATTTGTACGTCCAGCAGGCCGGAATAGATGAAGCCCGTATCGCCTTCGGCACAGGGATACGGTAACTTCTTGACCGTTGCTCAGCAATTCGGTCGCATTGCCGCAGCCGACTACGGCAGGAATGCCCAGTTCGCGCGCGATGATGGCGGCGTGGCAGGTGCGGCCGCCGCGGTTGGTGACGATGGCAGAAGCGCGTTTCATTACCGGCTCCCAATCCGGGTCGGTCATGTCGGTAACGAGTACGTCACCTGCTTCAACGGAATCCATTTCGAGGCGTCTTTCACCAAGCGGACTTTGCCTTGACCGACTTTTTTGACCGATGGCGCGGCCTTCGCACAAGACGTTTTTTTGTCGCCGTTGATGTCGAAGCGGCGCAGGTTGCGGCTGCTTTCTTCTTGGGATTTTACGGTTTCGGGGCGGGCTTGCAGGATGTAGAGTTTGCCGTCCAAGCCGTCACGGCCCCACTCGATATCCATCGGGCGGCCGTAGTGTTTTTTTCGATTGTCAGCGCGTAGTGTGCCAACTCGGTGATTTCTTCGTCGGTAATGGAGAAACGGTTGCGGTCTTCTTCAGGGAACATCGACGTTCATCACGGATTTACCGGCTTCTGCTTTGTCGGTAAAGATCATTTTGATTTGTTTCGAACCCATGGTTTTGCGCAGGATGGCAGGTTTGCCCGCTTTCAGCGTGGGTTTGAATACATAGAATTCATCGGGGTTGACCGCGCCTTGTACGACGTTTTCGCCCAGACCGTAAGATGAAGTCACGAAAACGACTTGGTCGAAGCGGATTCGGTGTCGAGGGTGAACATGACGCCGGACGCGCCGCTGTCAGAACGCACCATGCGTTGCACGCCTGCGGAGAGGGCGACGATGTCGTGTTCGAAGCCTTTATGAACGCGGTAGGAGATGGCCCGGTCGTTGTACAAAGAGGCGAATACATGGCGCATGGCTTCTTTGACGTTTTCCAAGCCGTTGATATTCAGGAAGGTTTCCTGTTGACCTGCAAACGATGCGTCGGGCAGGTCTTCGGCGGTCGCAGAAGAACGGACGGCAACGGAAATATCCGCGCCGCCTGCGTCTGCAACCATTTTGTTCCATGCCGTTTCGATTTCGGCATCCAGTTGTTCGGGGAAGGGCGTATCCAAAATCCATTGGCGGATTTCTTTACCGACGCGCGCCAGTTCGGCGACATCTTCCACATCCAGTTGTGCCAGTGCGGCGGAAATACGCTCGCTCAGTCCGTTGTGCGCCAAAAATGCGCGGTAGGCTTCGGCAGTAGTGGCAAAGCCGCCGGGGACGCGGACGCCTTTTTCAGTCAGCTGACTGATCATTTCACCTAGGGAGGCGTTTTTGCCGCCCACGCTTTCAACATCAGTCATACGCAGGTTTTCAAACCAAATTACGTAGTTGTCAGCCATTTGTGTGTCCAATCCAAGATATGTTAAAAAGAAACGAATACGCTTTGTTATTTTAAGCGATTCAAACGACCGCTGTCATGCTTTTTCTGTCTCGATTTATTTGCGGGTCGTCTGAAAAATTGCGGGCTTCAGGCGTGTAGTCAAATGAAATCTGATGGGAAAAACCAGTATTCCTGTTGTCTATTTCTTTGTAAAAACATAAGGTTTGAAATAGATTAATGACTGATTGGTAGAGTTTGGAAAGGTTTTGGATGGGTATAAAATTTTAAGATAATTCGATTATTAAAATAAAAAAATGCGTTTAAAGTGGGTTTAATTGCGTTTGTAGTTTGGGTGTAATTTAAGCGTATTCCCTTTATTTAGAAGGTTTCAGCTGCTATGATAACCGTCTGCAACTGTCTTAAATTTCAAAGGATGACTGAATGACCGCCCCGCGCCATGTGTTTTATATTTCCGACCGTACTGGCCTGACTGCTGAAAATATCGGTGAGGCACTGCTGAATCAGTTTGGCAGAATCGAATTCAAACGCCACACCTATCCCTTCATCGATACGCCTGAAAAAGCGCGTACCGTCGTCGAAATAGTCAACCGCAATGCTCAGGAAAAACGGTTTGCGTCCGATTGCCTTCGTCAGTGTCGTCAATGACGAAATCCGTGAAATCATCAAAAAGCGGGTGCTTTCCATATCAATTTTTTTCGAAACCTTCCTTGGGCTTTTGGAAAAAGAACTCAACACCGAGGCGGTTGCCGCCGAGCAGAAGCGCTCACAGTATCGGCAATACGCAACGCTACGATGCGCGTATGGAGGCGGTCAATTTCTCGCTCAACCACGACGACGGCGTCAGCGATAAAAAAACCCTGAAAGAAGCCGATGTGATTTTGATGGGCGTATCGCGTTCGGGCAAAACGCCGACCTGTCTTTTACCTCTGCCCTTGCAATACGGTATCCGCGCCGCCAATTACCCGCTGATTCCCCGACGATTTGGAATCCACCGACCTGCCGCGCATGGTCAAACCTCACAAAGACAAACTGTTCGGCCTGACCATTCAACCCGAACGCCTGCAGGCCATCCGTCAAGAGCGCCGTCCGAATTCGACTTATGCCAAAATCGATACCTGCCGCAGTGAGATTGCTGATGCGCAAAATATGTTTAAACGTCACGGTATTCCGTTCACCAATACGACCGATAAATCGGTGGAAGAACTTGCCGTCCATATTCTTCAAGCCTGCAAATTGAAACGGCGTTTTTGAGGCGTAACATATTGACTATTAATAAAAGGTCGTCTGAAAACACGGAAGCGCGTTTCAGACGACCTTTTGCTAGTCATGAATGCTTGGATTTACTTACATTTGCTATTATAATGCGCGTTTGGATTGGCCGTTTGAGGGTCGTCTGAAAATATATAGTGGATTAACTTTTAAACCAGTACGGCGTTGCCTCGCCTGCCGTACTATCTGTACTGTCTGCGGCTTCGTCGCCTTGTCCTGATTTAAATTTAATCCACTATAGTTTTTACCAACCGCCGCACACCTGAAACCCTAACTATGCACATTCTCACTTTTAGTGTGCATTATTAGTGTTTTAGCGTGCGGCATTCTGAAAGGAACGAAATGTTCGATAAACACGTTAAAACCTTCCAATACGGCAATCACACCGTTACTTTGGAAACCGGCGAAATCGCGCGTCAAGCGGCAGCGGCTGTTAAAGTATCGATGGGCGACACCGTCGTTTTTGGTTGCTGTAACCACCAACAAAGAAGTCAAAGAAGGTCAAGATTTCTTCCCTCTGACTGTTGATTACCTTGAGCGCACTTACGCCGCAGGTAAAATCCCGGCGGTTTCTTTAAAGCGTGAAGGCAAACAAAGCGAAAAAGAAATCCTGACCAGCCGTCTGATTGACCGTCCTATCCGCCCGCTGTTCCCAGAAGGTTTCTACCATGACATCCAAATCGTTGCGATGGTGGTTTTCTGTTGATCCCTGAAATCGATTCCGACATTCCTGCCATGCTCGGCGCATCCGCTGCGCTGGTGTTGAGCGGCGTACCGTTTGCCGGTCCGATTGGCGCCGCACGCGTAGGTTATGTAAACGGCGTGTACGTATTGAACCCGACCAAAGCCGAATTGGCGAAATCTAAAGCTGGACTTGGTGGTTGCGGGTACATCCAAAGCCGTTTTAATGGTGGAATCTGAAGCTAAAATCCTGCCGGAAGATGTGATGCTGGGTGCCGTTGTTTACGGTCACGACCAAATGCAGGTAGCGATTAACGCTATCAACGAGTTCGCCGACGAAGTAAACCCTGAAGTATGGGATTGGAAAGCGCCTGAAACCAATGAAGAATTGGTTGCCAAAGTGCGCGAAATCGCCGGCGAAGCGATTAAAGAAGCGTTCAAAATCCGTCAAAAACAAGCGCGTTCCGCTAAATTGGACGAGGCTTGGAACGCAGTAAAAGATGCGCTGATTACCGAAGAAACCGATACTTTGGCTGCCAACGAAATCAAAGGCATCTTCAAACATTTGGAAGCCGACGTTGTCCGCACCCAAATTTTGGAAGGTCAGCCGCGTATCGACGGTCGCGATACCCGCACCGTCCGTCCGTTGAACATTCAAACCGGCGTACTGCCGCGTACACACGGTTCCGCCCTTGTTTACCCGTGGCGAAACCCAAGCCCTTGCCGTAGCGACTTTGGGGACTTCTCGCGACGAGCAGATTATTGATGCGCTCTCCGGTGAATACACCGACCGCTTTATGCTGCATTACAACTTCCCGCCGTATTCTACCGGCGAAGTGGGTCGCGTCGGCGCGCCGAAACGCCGCGAAATCGGACATGGCCGTTTGGCAAAACGCGCACTGGTTGCCGTATTGCCGTCTCCTGAAGAATTCAGCTACACCATGCGTGTTGTTTCCGAAATTACCGAGTCTAATGGTTCGTCTTCTATGGCTTCTGTCTGCGGCGGCTGCTTGAGCCTGCTGTCTGCCGGCGTGCCTTTGAAAGCACACGTCGCCGGTATCGCGATGGGTCTGATTTTGGACAACAACAAATTCGCCGTGTTGACCGACATCTTGGGTGATGAGGATCACTTGGGCGATATGGACTTTAAAGTTGCCGGTACGACCGAAGGCGTAACCGCGCTGCAAATGGACATCAAAATCCAAGGCATTACCAAAGAAATCATGCAGATTGCTTTGGCACAAGCCAAAGACGCGCGTCTGCACATCTTGGAACAGATGAAAGCCGCCGTGGCAGGTCCGCAAGAGCTGTCCGCTCACGCTCCGCGCCTGTTTACCATGAAAATCAACCAAGACAAAATCCGTGAAGTCATTGGCAAAGGCGGTGAAACCATCCGTGCGATTACTGCTGAAACCGGTACTGAAATCAATATTGCGGAAGACGGCACCATCACTATTGCTGCAACCACTCAAGAAGCCGGCGACGCTGCGAAAAAACGTATCGAAGAAATCACTGCCGAAGTGGAAGTGGGCAAAGTGTACGAAGGTACTGTGGTTAAAATCCTCGACAACAACGTCGGCGCCATCGTCAGCGTGATGCCGGGCAAAGACGGTTTGGTACACATCAGCCAGATCGCCCACGAGCGCGTACGCAACGTCAGCGACTATCTGCAAGTCGGTCAGGTTGTGAATGTGAAAGCATTGGAAGTGGACGACCGCGGCCGCGTGCGTCTGTCTATCAAAGCATTGACCGAAGCTCCTGCGCGCGAAGAAAAAGCGCCTGAATAATCGTTGGGCCGATTTTTGATTGATGAAAGGTCGTCTGAAAGATTTCAGACGACCTTTTTTACTGAATGCGGATAAACAAAGTAGGGGGCAGGAATGTGGAATTATAGTGGATTAACTTTAAACCAGTACGGCATTGCCTCGCCTTAGCTCAAAGACGATTCTCTAAGGTGCTGAAGCACCAGTGAATCGATTCCGTACTATCTGTGCTGTCTGCGGCTTCGTCGCCTTGTCCTGATTTAAATTTAATCCACTATAAGTTGTCTTGGATCGGAACTTTGATTTATCGTTCTTTCTTTTTGAACAGCAATTAGATTGAATGTTGAAGAGGTCGTCTGAAAACCATTTTTCCTTGGTTTTCAGACGACCTCTTCTTTTATAGGCAACATTTGCCGAAACGCAGTTTTTTATTCAGACCGGAAGCGTAAGTAAGCTGCTTGATGACCAGTATATTGGTGTGGTCTTGTAGGGCGCGTATGCTGTGGGTTTCGTTGGGTTCAAGGCGGACGACTTGGAGTCCTTGCGTGGAGAGGGTTTTTGGTTTGGGTGATGATTTTGGCGCTGCCGTTGAGTACCAGCAGGAGAATAATGGCATCGGCTTGATAGTCGGGGATTTCATTATCCTTTTTGCAGGGAGGTTGAACGATTTCTTGGTCGATATCACTATGGATAACGCCGCCGAGCAAGGCTTTGGGATCTAGGGTGTATTGTTGCATGATGACTCCTTGAAAAGAAAAGCTTTGAGAAAGATTTCAAAAGACGGAAATGTCTTGAGGGTCGTCTGAAAAAAATACTGGAGACGGCAATAAGTTTGATTGTACGGGTGTATCGGCGGGAGAAATTCAATATAAGTCAATATTGTTGTGGATTGTGCGGTTGGCTTTTTGTCTTTGAAAATAAAAACCGCCCAATTTGGGGCGGTTTTGTATGGCATTGATTTTAAAATGCAACGTAGTTTGCAGGGATTGACCGGTTTGCCGTTTTGGCGCACTTCAAAATGCAGTTGCGTGCGGCTGGCGTCTGTATTACCCATGTTTGCGATGGTTTGACCGCGTTTGACTTGTTGTCCTTCATTGACCAGCAAGCGTTGGTTGTGACCGTATGCGCTTAGATAAGATGAGTTGTGTTGGATGATGACCAGGTTGCCGTAACCGCGCAATCCTGAGCCGGCATAGACGACTTTGCCGTCAGCAGCAGCAACGACGGGTTGACCGGCTGTACCGCCGATATCTACGCCTTTGTTGCTGCCGCCGAAGTTGCTGATGACGTTGCCGACGGTCGGACGTTGCCATGTGATGCCGCTGACTGTGCGGGTACCGCCTGTGGAAACGGTCGGGGTGTTAAGCGGTGCGGGAGTAGGTTTGGGAGAGGCGGTGTGTGTCGGAGGAGGTGTCGGAACAGACGCAGTAGCGGCTGGGGCGCTGTAACCGTTCGGTTTTGACGCGGAGGGTTTTGTCCGACGCTGATGGTGTTGTCTGCCAAGCCGTTCCATGCGCGGAGGTTGTCTTGCGTAATTTGGTAACGTTTGGAAATGTTATAGACGGTATCGCCGCGCACTACGGTGTGTGTTGCGGCATTGATGTCCACCGGCGCGTAAGAAGGCGTGTAGAACCGGTAGGGACCGGAAGGGTAGCTGCTGTTGGCAGGAGGAGTGGAGGCAGGGAGGGTATAAGGGGCGTCGTTGTTGGCCGCATTGGTTTCGTAAGGCGCTGCACCATATGGATTGTTGGAGGCTGTGTTTGCAGAACCGGGAATTGCTGCGGAATTGCCTACGACGACGGGCGCAGGTTGTTGGCTGGCGCATGCGCTGAGTATGAGGGCGAGGGCTGCCGACCCTGCGTAAAATGCGGTTTTTCAACATGATTGGATGACCTTTATATCGGGTTGTTGTTTTATTGGGACATATCATAATAAAAAAATACGCCCTGTTCTCAAGTATTGCAGCCGTTAGTAACTGTTAAAGTGCCTGATTTTTGACTGGTTCGCCTGTTTGAAAATCTGACGGACAGCGGGTATGGGTTTAATGTAGGGGTTCATTTCAAAATAACTGTTTATAGTGGACTAACTTTAAACCAGGATGGCGTTGCCTCGCCTTAGCTCAAAAGAGAACGATTCTCTAAGGTGCTGAAGCACCAAGTGAATCAGTTCCGTACTATCTGTACTGTCTGCGGCTTCGTCGCCTTGTCCTGATTTAAAGTTAATCCACTATATCAGAAGCAGGTCGTCTGAAAAAGGTTATGTGTTTGAGGGTTTTTATGCCTTGCCAAAACTCGTTGACGCTTTGGAGTTGGTTATAGGCTGTCAGGTCGATTTGCAGGGGGTGATGGTGATGAATCCTGCTTCGCACTCTCCAAAGTCGGTGCCTTTCCTCTTGGTCGGAAATGTTGCCGACCGGCCCTATCCAGTAAATCGGTTCTCCGCGCGGATTGTGCATGGGGACGATACTTTTGCTCGTGGTGTCTTCTGCCCAATCGTGTAATTTTAATGCCCTGTATGTCTTCAGGCATGACTGCGGGGATATTGATATTCCACAGGATAGGCTCTTTAGGAGGATTTTTTTAACAAATATTCTAGCAATATCCAAACGGATTTTTCAGCGGTTTTCCAATAGCGGCCGCGTGAATCATTCAATGAAAAAGCGATGGCGGGAATGCCCATCAGATAGGCTTCGGTTGCTGCGGCGACTGTACCTGAGTAGAGGGTATCATCTCCCATGTTGGCGCCATTGTTTATTCCGGATAAAGACCAAATCGGGTTTGAAATCGGGCAGGGGCGTGTTGTCCGACATGGATACAGTCGGTTGGCGTTCCGCTGACATAGTAAAAACCGTTTGAGGCTTCTTTTTATTTGCAGCGGGCGGTCAAGTGTTAAAGAATTGCTGACGCCGCTGCGGTCGCGTTCGGGTGCAACTACGCGGACATTGGCAAATTCTGCTGCAACGCGTGCCAAAAATAGCAATGCCGGGGCTAGGTAGCCGTCGTCGTTGGAAATTAAGATATTCATAATTGTATCCGTAACATAATCTGGGCAGTCTAACGGTTGATGATAAAGTTTGTCTATTTTTCAGATGATTTTATGTGTGTGGCGAATTGCAGGTCGTCTGAAAGAGAGAGTTCATACAATTTGCTTTATAACAATATTTGAAGTCGTGCGGTGAGAGGGAATTTTTGTAAAAGAAGGGGTGATTTATTTCTTATCAGATAATCCGCAATGCATTACAATAACAAATCGTAATCCTTATTTACAAACTACTTTCGGGAGTTATTGAAATGCGCCGTTTTTCTTATCTAATCGCTTTGTCTTCAGTATTAGCCATTTCTGCATGTGCTAGTAACCAATCAAAATCGGAGTCTTCTGCCGGAAATTCAGGCTCGGCTTCATCTCATGAACAACATGCCGGAAAGATTCAGGAGCATGCCGCAGTGTGGGGGAAGGGCATAAAGTGAATGGCAAAGGAAAAAATGACGTTTATATGTGTAAGGCAAGTGTTGCACTGAATTCCGATGAAGCGAAATCTGTTTCTGAATCCTAATATCAAAGTTTCTTATGGCAGCACCGGTAATACCACTTTGGTCTCCCGTCAAATTGCCAACATGGTCGGTAAAAGTCCGGAGGAATCCTGCCAGCGTGCTTTCTTGAGTACAGTGAAACGCTTCCAAAGCACTGCGGTACAAAGAAAAGCGAAATCCGTACGCTTAGTCAGCTATTTTGACAAAAACCGTTGGCGGCAATGAGTATGAATGCCATGTTGCTACTTGGAACAGCCGAGTGGTTTTAAAAGGAAGCTTGCATTAAAAGGGCGATGACCAAATTAGGGTTTGGCGGTAATTTGGTCTAACTGTTATCTTTAAATGGTAGCTTGATGCTTTGCAATGTGTTGAAATGAGCCGGTGGGTATATGCTGCCGGCTCATTTTGGTTTTAGAAAAATTTTGTTTTGGATGTCCGATGAAGAAGCATTTGTATTGCCTGCTCGGAGATGAGCTACTTGCCGAAAACTTATTGTGATGATTCTTTAAGTCAGCATGATAGGCAGAGGATAGCCCAATCACCGCAATTGTCGGAAAGAATAGATTGGAAAGTCAGTCGCGCCCTTAAGCAAAAATCAAAACATCCAATCGTTTCGCTCAGCCATAGTCACGGCATTGCTGCGGTATTGTGTACATCAAATAGTCTGTCCGCCGGTGTGGATGTTGAGAAAAATCCGTTTTCGTGATTTTCAGGCGTTGGCGAGTGGGTATGTGTTGAGTGGGAAAAAGGAATATTTGGTATCCAGGGATTGGGATAAGGAAGAATTTTTATCGACTATGGTGCATTAAAGAAGCACTGTTGAAGGCGGCGGATTTGGATTTTCCGAGGATATGCGCAAGGTTGGCTATCGATTTACAGCAGATGGAAAAAAAGGGAATACAGGTGTGCGGATGTTCGGATTGGCATGGGAATGACAGCGATGTTGTCTGATGGATTTGCTGTTGCCTGTGTTTGGCAGGGGAATGATGTTGAAGTTTATCTGGAATGTCACGGCGGGATAGATAAGGATGATTTGATGAGGATAGAGGTCGTCTGAAAACAGAATATTTTCAGACAGCATTGTCTGCTTGTGACAGACTTGAATTTGCGGTTATAATTCGACGCTTTCAACCTTGCCTTTTGCTTTCGCATGGCAAAAGGCTGTATTTAATCATCCATAAGGAGATAACATGCGTCATTATGAGATCGTGTTTATCGTTCATCCTGATCAAAGCGAGCAAGTGCCTGCTATGGTTGAACGTTACAAAACCATGATTGCCGAAGCCGGCGGCAAAATCCACCGCTTGGAAGACTGGGGCCGCCGTCAACTGGCTTACCCGATTAACAAAATCCACAAAGCACACTATGTTTTGATGAACATCGAAACTACTCCTGAAGTAGTTGAAGAGCTGGAAACCGCTTTCCGCTTTAACGATGCCGTACTGCGCCATCTGACCATCAAAACAAAACATGCTGTAACCGAAGCCTCTCCTATGCTGGGCGGCGAAAAAGCAAAAAACTTGCTGAACGGTGCGGCTGAAGAAGTTGCAGCAGCTGAATAAGATTGGATAATCTTACAAAAGCTTACCGCCCTGATTTACAAGGTTGAATCCTTGAGATATACGCCGGCAGGAATCCCTGTTTTGGATATTATGTTAAAGCATGAATCTTGGCAGGAAGAAAACGGGCAAAAAAATGCTTGGTCAGTTTTGAAATTCCCGCGCGTATTTTTAGGTAAGCAGGCTGAAGAATGGCAGTATCGGCAAGATACGATGGTTGAAGCAGAAGGCTTTTCTCGCACAGCGAAGCAAACGCTTCCCAAGGCCGATACTCCGCATACAGAACATTAAAGAATATAAAGGTTAAACGACAATGGCTCGTCAATCATTCAAACGTAGAAAATTCTGCCGCTTTTACGGCTGAAAAAAATCCAAGAAGTCGATTACAAACAAGTTGATCTGCTGAAAGACTTCATTTCTGAAAAACGGCAAAATCATCCCTGCCCGCATCACTGGCACCAAAGCGCATTACCAACGCCAATTGGCTACTGCAGTCAAACGCGCACGCTTCCTGGCTCTGTTGCCTTACACCGATCAACACAAATAATTTTGGAGTTTAAATCATGCAAATTATTCTGTTAGAGAAAATCGGCGGTTTGGGCAACCTGGGCGACATCGTTACCGTAAAAAAACGGTTACGCCCGCAACTTCCTGATTCCTGCCGGCAAAAGCCAAACGCGCTACTGAAGCTAATATGAAAGAATTCGAAGCACGCCGTGCCGAATTGGAAGCCAAACAAGCCGAAATCTTGGCCGATGCTAAAGCACGTCAAGAAAAACTGGACGGTCAAACCATCACTATCGCTCAAAAAAAGCCGGTGTGGACGGTCGTCTGTTCGGTTCTGTTACCAATGCCGACATCGCTGCTGCGATTGTTGCTTCAGGCGTTGAAGCTGCAAAATCCAACGTCCGCCTGCCTAACGGTCCCTCTGAAAGCCGTAGGCGAGTACGAAGTTGAAGTGGCTCTGCACACTGACGCTGTTGCTGCGATTACCGTTGCTGTTGTTGCGGCTGCCGAGTAATAGACAGTCTTAAAAGGTCGTCTGAAAGGGAATGGGAATGTATATTCCTACCGTCTTTCAGACGACCTTTTTGCATAATTAAGACTGCTTCTTTAGTGACTATAAATTCAGATATGAAAAAACTTATTCCCTTCTCATCGCAATATCAACCGCGTTGCTGCTCGTTGCTTGCAATACAACCAAAACAAACGTTGAGTCTGCTAAAACGGTTGAGCCGATCAATCAAAGCAAAAACCAGCGTCCTGCTTTTTGATTCTGCTGCGGAATCGGTTGCCAGCAGCGGCTTTAATGCCAATACCAATGTCCGCCAGTTTATCCGTTATGAAGCAGCGAAAAAGCAGTTTACGGAAGCTGAATTGCAAAACTTTTCAATGGCGTGGTTTACAAGGGCAATATCATCAATATTATGTACCGCCCGTCAACTTCTCGCCCTTGGTATGAATTCCGCACGGGCAACTCCGGCGCGACGAAATTTCAACGGCGGCAAACAGTTTTACGCTGCTAACCGTGCCGTTATCGATGATGTGGCGCGCAAATATGGCGTACCTGCCGAGCTGATTGTGGCGATTATCGGCATTGAGACCAACTACGGTAAAAACACGGGCAGCTTTCCGCGTTGCCGATGCTTTGAGTACCTTGGGTTTTGATTATCCGCGCCGCGCCGAGTTTTTCCAAAACGAGCTGATTGAGCTTTTGCTGATGGCGAAAGAAGAAAAAGAGAACGTTTTTGACTTCAAAGGCAGCTATGCGGGCGCGATGGGTATGCCGCAATTCATGCCTTCGAGCTATCGCAAATGGGCGGTTGATTATGATGGCGACGGACACCGCGATATTTGGAACAATATCGGTGACGTTGCCGCCTCTGTTGCCAATTATATGAAGCAACATGGCTGGAAAACAGGCGGCAAAATGATTGTTCCCGTCAATCTGACGATTACGCCTGACTTGAAAGCCATCATTGATGAAAAAACCGCATTGAACCGTACCGTTGCGGATTTCAAAGCGATGGGCGTGGTGCCGCAACAAGCAGTTGCCGACAATGAGAAAGCCGTTTTGTTCAGCCTGGAAACCAGTCCGGGCGTATTTGAATATTATCTCGGTCTGAATAATTTCTATACGGTTTGGCAGTATAACAACAGCCGGATGTATGTTACTGCCGTGCGTGATATTGCGAATGCAATCAACAACAACGGTTTGTAATGTTTCAAAAACCACCTTTCTCCAAGGTGGTTTTTTTATTTGAGAGCCTGAAATCAAATTCACTCCAAATTCAAGCAATCAAACGGATTTTCATGCCGTAACGCTTTTTGCCATGTCCCCGATACAAACTGCCCACCGCGCGCAGGCGATAAAAGGCGTTGCCTTCGGCGGTAGGCTCGGCGCAGGTGTATTGTCCGTTTCGGTCGCTCCAAAGCGCGTAAACGGGCAGGTTTTGCGTTCGGATGTCGAGTTTCAGTCCGTCAAACGCAACATGTGTATCCGACGGTGAAGCGACAAATTCCGTGTGTGCGATATAGTCGGCATCGTAGGGCGCACCGTTGAAATCGAATTGGGTGCCGACGGCGGGGAAATAGGGATGGAAACCGGGCGAAGTGCGCACGGGCGCGTCGCCGTAATTGCAGACGGTCAGCGTGGCGACTGCTTCGTTTTCGTTCGGCAGGCTGTAATCCAGCAGCCATTCGACGTTTTCGTAGCCCTTTGCCGTGCTGATCAATCTCAAGCCGACATCCGATTCGTTTTGATAACGGATTTTGCCAAGTAGAGGTTCTGCCGAAACCGTGTTGCGCCAAATGGTTTTTACCGTCCGGTCCGAACTGCGGCAGGCAGACGTGCATCCCGCCGCGTAATTTTGTATCAGCACCGACTTGGACGCTGGTTTTTCGGAAATAACACTTCCGACCGTATAAAACCAAGTTGTCCACATATGCGCCCAGGGTGTTTATCTGCATGGATGCGGAATGGTTGCGTAAGATGATTTCAGGCATGGTGATTTGTTCTTCAAGATATTTTTAGATTTTGTAATATTATAACGATTATACACGCGCCTTTCCCGATATGCAGACAGAAAATCCTTAATAAAAAATCAAAAATGCTAAAATACCCGTCATCTTTCAAGGTCGTCTGAAAGGCGTTCAACCACTTTTCAGACGACCTTCCGATTTATTTCAGCAGAGAAAACTTTATGGCTTATCAAGTTCTTGCCCGCAAATGGCGTCCGAAAAACCTTTGCCGATTTAGTCGGTCAGGAACACGTCGTCAAAGCCTTGCGCAACGCGCTGGACGAAGGCCGCCTGCACCATGCCTACCTGCTGACCGGCACGCGCGGGGTCGGGGAAAACCACCATTGCCCGTATTCTGGCGAAAAGCCTGAACTGCGAAAACGCGCAACACGGTGAGCCTTGCGGCGTGTGCCAAAGCTGTACACAAATCGATACCGGACGCTACGTTGACCTGCTGGAAATCGACGCCGCTTCCAATACCGGCATCGACAACATCCGCGAAGTATTGGAAAATGCCCAATACGCGCCGACCGCCGGCAAATACAAAGTCTATATCATCGACGAAGTGCATATGCTCTCCAAAAGCGCGTTCAACGCCATGCTGAAAAACGCTGGAAGAGCCGCCCGAACACGTCAAATTCATCCTCGCGACCACAGATCCGCACAAAGTTCCCATTACCGTTTTTGAGCCGCTGCCTGCAATTTGTCTTGCGCAACATGACTTCGCAGCAGGTTGCCGACCATCTTGCCCACGTTTTAAACAACGAAAACATCGCCTACGAACCCGCTGCCCTGCAACTCTTGGGCCGTGCCGCCGCAGGCTCGATGCGTGATGCCTTAAGCCTGCTCGACCAAGCCATCGCCATGGGTTCGGGCAGCGTTGCCGAACAAGACGTCCGCCAAATGATTGGTGCGGTCGATAAACAATATCTGTACGAACTGCTGGCGGGTATCGTCAATCAAGACGGCGAAGCCCTGCTGGCGAAAGCGCAAGAAATGGCGGCGCGCGCCATCGGCTTTGACAGCGCGTTGAGCGAACTTGCCATGCTGTTGCAACGCCTCGCCTTGATACAGGCAGTCCCTTCCGCCTTGGCGCACGACGACCCTGAGCGCGAAACTCTGTTGCAACTGAGCCAGGCACTCAGCGGCGAACAAATTCAGCTTTATTATCAATGCGCGATCCACGGCAAACAGGATTTGAGTCTTGCACCCGACGAATACGCCGGCTTCGTCATGACCCTGCTGCGTATGCTTGCGTTTGCGCCGCTGGCAGCGGATGCGCACGATGTTGGCGGACATATCGAAAATACTCGAGCTGCATTCTGCCGAAACGGGTGTCCATACCGCAAAAAGCCTTTGCAACTTCCCCAGTCTGAAGCCGTCAAACCGCCCGTTCAGACGACCCCTGCGCCTGCCACCTCGTCTGAAAACAAGGTTGCCGAACCGGTTTCTGTTCAAGAAAAAAACGACGTTCCACCTTGGGAAGACGCGCCGAGCGAAATAGAAACTGTAACGGACACGCCTGCGCAAACGGCGGATACGAGCGTTCAGACGACCTCTGACGCAGTAGAGACAGACATTCCGTCCGCAAACGAAGCAGAAACGCCGTCTCAGACGACCCTTCAAGCCGAAACGTCGTCTGAAAATCAAGTTTCCGATTACGAGGGCAGCAAACAACGAAACCGAGGTTTCCTTGCCTGAGACGTCGTCTGAAAACCCCGATTCAGATGACCCCGATCGCTGAAGCCGCAGAAGCAGAAGCGTTTCCGCATGACGATACCCGCAGAACCTTTCTACGATTACGGTTCGCCCGATCGCTGACTACCCCGTAGAAGACAGCGCGGAAATCCCCCGCCGCCGGATTGGGAACACGCCGTCCCTGCCGATACGGCAGAAACAGAATCGGAAGCCGAAGAAGACAGCGACGACGAAGACGGTACGCAGTTCGCACCGTTGCCCGAGTTTTCCACTGAAAACTGGGCGGCAATCGTCCGACACTTCGCCCGCAAGCTCGGCGCCGCGCAAATGCTGGCGCAACACGCCGCATGGACGAACTACGACGCAGGCAGCCATCTGATGATGCTGTCGATGACCGACGAAGCCCGCGCGACCGCCAACAAAGAGCGGCTCGACAAAATCAAAAACACGCTTGCCGAAGCCTACGGCCTGCCGTTGAAATTGCAAACCGAACCGTGGCGCGACGATGCGGGCTGGGAAACCCCGACCATGCGCCGCCAACGCCTCCAACTTGAAGGCAGGCAGCAGGCACAGGATTTGCTCGAAGCCGACGAAACCGCGCGTCAGGGTTTTAAAAGTTTTCGAAGCCCAATGGCAGCCTGATTCTTTGGAACTGGCGGAGCAGGCGGAATAACGGCATCAAGAATTTCCGTTTCCATTCGGATACATAAACATTCAGGTCGTCTGAAAACCATCAAACCGCTTTCAGACGACCCTTAGACACCAAAAACGGTATAACCCCATCACCTTAACGATTCAACCACAGGAGTAAAACATGTTCGGAAAAGCCGGATTAGGCGGCCTGATGAAACAGGCTCAACAAATGCAGGAAAACATGAAAAAGGCACAAGCCAAGCTGGCTGAAACTGAAGTTGAAGGCGAAGCAGGCAATGGTTTGGTGAAAGTTGTGATGACGTGTTCACACGTTGTCCGCAAACTTGAAATCAGCCCTGATTTGATTCAAGAAGCCGCTGACGACAAAGAAATGCTGGAAGATTTGGTATTGGCCGCCATCAATACCGCTTCTGAAAAAGCCGAAGAAACGACCAATAAAACCATGGGTGCGTTTACCCAAGGCCTGCCAGCAGGCATGGGCGATTTCTTCCGTTAAACCCGCGCAGCAAAGCAAACAAAGGTCGTCTGAAACGCCAAAAATCAGTTTCAGACGGCCTTCGTATTATCTGTTTTGCAGATTGAAATCAACATATCGGCAGTTATTCCGCTGCAGGCATATTGAGTGTTTATTGCATTCAAATCCGCTCAATCAATATTAAAAACCAATCGATACACCAAACAAAATGAAACCGTCCCTTTCCATCCGCTCACTTCTTTTAAGTTGTATGTTCGCCGCAGCAAGCGCAAACAACTTTGCCGCCGAAACCGTCATTACTTCTCCGGATAAACAGTTTAGCGTCAGAAAAGTCTGCAACCACAAAACCCAAGAATGCTCTTTCTTTGCAGGCAAAAAAGCCATCGAAAAAAATCTTCCCGAAGACAGGACTAGCCATGAGTGGCTTGGCAATACCTTCGTATTAAGGACTAGCTTAGGATCGTATGATTCCTACACCACCTTCGCCGACCGTACCCACAAGCCTCATACGCTTTCCTCCGTCATCGCCACCGACAGCAAAACGCAATGCGCTGTGACCGCAGGTAATAAAGGCGTGTCGTTCTACTCGCTATTCCGCGACAAACCCGTCAAATTCATTGCTGCAAATGACAAAAAATTCAGTTTTCCCCAAGATGTTGTCTCGTTGGAATCCGTCATCGAAGCAGAATTCAAAGGCAAGAAAGTCCGCATGACGTATATGAACAAAGCCGAACGCCATGTCTCGGTCGTTTTAGACAATCCGTGTGTGAAATAATGTGCCAAATTTGATGGACAAGGCCGTCTGAAAAGATGCCGTTCATTCAAAAAAACGAAACAGCCCGAAACCTGACTGAAAAAGGTTTCGGGCTGTTTGCACCTGTTCGCCAGACGAAGTGGGTAGGGTGTAAGGCGTGCCGGTTGGGCGGATGGCGTTTTTTTAGCGTTTGGGCGAGAGCTGATCCACCAAGCCGCCGTCGGCAAAATATTTCTTCATGATTTCCGGCCATGTGCCGAATTTTTCATTCGGATTGAACGTTTCGATATCCGGAAAATCAGCTTTGTGTGCGGCGAGGACTTCGCTGTCGCGCGGACGCAGATACAATTTGGCGGCAAGCTCTTGGGCGGGTTTGCTCCAAAGGTAGGGACAGATATTCCTGCGCCGCCTGCTGCGTACCTTTTTATCCGCCACGCTGTCCACGACGGCAACCGGCGTTTCCGACAAAAATCGTGTAGCTCGGATAAACAATCTCAAATTGATCTTGAGTCAGTTTTTGCTGACATGATTCGCCTCGTTTTCAAAAAGTAATCAAAAACATCGCCGATATTGCGCTGGCTGAACGTCGTCGTTGCCGCCCTGCCGCCGCTTTCAAATACCGGCGTGTTTTTCAGTAAAGCAGCGACAAATTCCTTGGTTTTGCCTTCATCTCCGCCAAACGCCTTCAAACCGTAGCCGTATGCGCCCAAAAGGCGTAGCGGCCGTTGCCCGTGGTTTTCGGGTTGGCGAGTACGATTTTTACCCCGTCTTTGGTCAAATCGTTCCAATCCTGATTTGCTTCGGATTGCCTTTTGCGGACGAGGAAAAACCGTCGTGCTGGTGTAAGGCACGGCATGGTCGGGCAGGCGTTTTGCCCAGTCGGATTTGACCAAGCCTTTTTGTTCGAGCAGCTCGATGTCGGAAGTCTGATTCATGGTCACCACGTCCGCCGCCAAACCGTTCGCCACAGATAAAGCCTGCTTGCTGGAGCCACCGTGAGACTGCTGGATTTCAATAGACTCGCCATGATGCTTTTGCCTGATATTCTTTAATAAATAACGGGTTGTATTCTTTGTAAAAATCCCGTGCCACATCATAAGACACATTTAAAAGCGTAATGCCCTTGCCGTTTGCCGCCGGCGCAGCCGCTTTTGTCGGCAGCCTGTTCGGATTTCGGGCGAGCAGGCGGAAAGGGCAATGGCTGGCAGCCAGCGACAGTATGCGGATATTCATTCGACACTCCTGAAAAATTCGGAAAAACAATTCGCCCGATTCATTGCCGATAAGGACGTAACACACAAAGCATGAACAGGCAGTGATTACAAAGCACTTTTATCTCGAAAAGAATAAAAAAAGCGGAAATAATGTTTTGCTTCGGCGGATATCAATTTTTGTTATAAGGTCGTCTGAAAAAGCAGGCTTTCATTTTCAGACGACCTCCGCCGAGACGGAATCTTGTTTTTGATTATAGTGGCTTAACTTTTAAACCAGTACGGCGTTGCCCTCGCCTTATCCTGATTTAGTTAATCCACTATATCCGGCGAAAAACGTAAAGGTCGTCTGAAAACGGCTGATTCGGTTCTATAGAACCGAATCAGCCGTTTTCAGACGACCTTTTCGCAGCAATCACAAAAGCCGCGTCGTATCCGCCGTCTTCCACCGCGTCAATCAACGCCGCCGCATTGGTTTTCGCCGGATCAGAATTCAATAACGGCATTTTTGTTTTTCCAAACTGACTTCGGCTTTGGCTACGCCGTCGATGCCGGTCAAAAATGCGGGTAACACTTTTGACGCAACCGCCGCAAGTCATCCCGTCGATATGAAGCGTGAGGGTTTCCATAGGGTTTTCCTTTCTGTGGGCAAATATCGTGAAATCCGACAAAGCCGCCGCAACACTTCAACGCAAACGATGCGCCCAAATGTCGAAACACAAATGCTTGTAGGATTTCATCCTAGATTGTAGAAAATATCCAAGACCGTACTGTAAACCCTCAAGAGGCAAAGTCAAGCGGGTCGTCTGAAAAAAGCCGTACGCTACTGCCGCCGTGCGTTGCAGCGAGCAAATATAGTGGATTAACTTTAAACCAGTACGGCGTTGCCTCGCCTTGTCGTACTATCTGTACTGTCTGCGGCTTCGTCGCCTTGTCCTGATTTACATTTAATCCACTATAATATGCTGCCAAACAGTTTAAAAGGTTGCGTAAATGAGGCGCAGCTAGAGTGAGCCGCAGGCGTAAACCCCAAAACACCGAAACTTCGAAATCAAAGGTCGTCTGAAAACAAGCGTTCAGCATTTTCAGACGACCTTTTTATGGGAAACGGTGTGTTTTTGGGGTTTTCGTTCGAGGATGGTTTCAGGGTTGCCGAATTTTATAGTGGATTAAAATAAAAATGAGACAAGGCGGCAACGCCCGCCGTGTACGGGTAGTACATAAGGGCGTTGGCAACGCCAGTATCATTGCAATTTTAATCCACTATATTGAAACCCAAAGGCTTCGTTTGAATAGGTTTGTCGGCTGTACCGGGTGTCCGTATGGATGTTTCGGACCGGATTGTGTTTGGGAACGGGTATGCGGGTTTGTACGGACGGGTGTTTGATTCGTTCAGGGTCAGATTTTGGCTTCCAGCATCGGTTTTAAAGGCTTCCCTAAGCCTGCGGCAGTTCAGTGAAGCCGTCGGATGCCATCAGGTGTCCCGCCTTGGGTGATGATGGGTGACGGGCTTTTTGAGTTTGTCCGCCATGTCCAGGGTCAGTTCGGGCGGGACGTGGGTGTCGTCGTCGGAGACGATGCAGTGTTTGGGCATTTGGATTTTGCGCAGGATGTCGAATTCGGGCGCGGCGCCTTTGATGTAGGCGTCAAGGGCGGGCAGCGGGGCAGGGGTGGCGAATCCGCCGCCGGTACCAAGCCGCCGATTTTTCGGGCTGCTGGCGGCTGAGAAGTGCAGAAGGGTGATGCAGCCTCAGGCTGTGTCCGACTAAGAAGGTGTTTTCGTCGGGCTTGCCGATGACTTGGTCGAGGGCGAACTGCCACGAGGAAACCGTCGGCCGTTCGGGATTGGGGCATCGCCAGCGAGTCGGCTTGGAAGCCTGCGGCGCGGACTTGTAGCCGAGAGCCAGTCAAACCAGTTGCCGTGCGGATTGCCTTCAAAACCGTGTACGATAAAGACGCGTCGGGGCATATCGATTACTCCTTTTTCAGACGACCTGTCGGGTGTGTCGGTTTACTTATTATAACACTCATTGTTTGTTTCAGTTTTATCGTTATCCTGCGTACGGCGGGCAAACAGGAATCGGGACGGGCGGTAAAACCGAAGGCAAAAGGGATACGCGGCTTCGTGTCGGAATCAAACGCTCGCTTTTGGGCTTGGGTGCGGGGCATTGTTTGGTTAAAGTTCATGTGTGATGCAAATAGTAGATTTTAGTATCAATATAGTGGATTAACTTTAACCAGTACGGCGTTGCCTCGCCTTGCCGTACTATCTGTACTGTCTGCGGCTTCGTCGCTTGTCCTGATTTAAATTTAATCCACTAAAAGGTCGTCTGAAATCGGTTTCAGACGACCTTAAAGCATTCAGATGTAAATATTGTGAATGCCGCGGGTTTGGTCGGATTGCTCCGCTCAAAAATACCCCGCCTTTTTACGCTCTTCCATCGCTGCTTCCGACACGCAGTCGTCCATGCGCGTGGCGCTGCGCTCGGAGATGGTGGCTGCCGCGGTTTTCGGCGATGATGTCTTCGGGCGTGGCGGCGGTGCTGGCGACGGGGCAGGGTGCAGGGAAATGTCGCCGACGGTGCGGAAGCGCACGTCGCGGATTTGGGAAACTTCGCCTTTCGCGTTTCGGCGTCAGCGGGGTAACGGGGACGAGCAGCCCGCCGCGTTCGACGACTTCGCGTTTGTGGCTGTAATAAATCGGCGGCAGCGCGAGGTTTTCGCGGGCGATGTATTGCCAAATGTCGAGTTCCGTCCAGTTTGAAATGGGGAACACGCGCATGTTTTCGCCGCTAAAGAGCCGCGTATTGTAGAGCGACCAGAGTTCGGGACGCTGGCTTTTCGGGTCCCACTGTCCGAATTCGTCGCGGAACGAAAATATCCGCTCTTTCGCCCGCGCTTTTCCCTCATCGCGCCGCGCCGCCCATCAGCGCGTCAAAGCCTTGTTCTTCAATGGTTTCCACCAGCGTCACCGCCTGCGCGGCGTTGCGCGAATCGGTTTCGCGGCGCAGGACAACCGTGCCTTTTTGATGGAATCTTCGACGCTGCCGACCACCAGTTGCACGCCCGTGCGCGCCACGGTTTCATCGCGGAACTGAATCACTTCGGGATAATTGTGCCCCGTATCGACATGCAGCAGCTTGAACGGCAGCTTGAGCGGGCGGCCTTCGAGTTTGAACGCTTTGACCGCCAGCGCCAGCAAAACGACGGAATCCTTGCCGCCGGAAAACAGCAGCGCGGGATTTTTCGCTTCGGCAACGACTTCGCGGATGATGTAGATGGACTCGGCTTCGAGCCAGTCTAGGGTGGTGGTTTTGAATAGACATATTGTTCTCTTTAGCAAAACTCGGATAGGCGGTACTCTAAAGAGGTCGTCTGAAAAACGGAAAGAATGGTTTGTTTGAAGCAAAGATGATTTCGTTATATTGGCGGGGTCGTCTGAAAAGGGATTGGCGTTTTCAGACGACCTTTTTGCCGCGCAGGACAACGGAAACGGCACATATAACCAAATTCGATAAGATAAGCAAAACCATTCTTTCCGCCGAAGCCTGCGGGATTTTAAGATGGGCGGCACGATAGCTTAATAAGAGAACACGCCATGAACCATTATCCCCTGTTTGCCGATTTGAACGGCCGCCCCGTCCCTGCTGGCGGGTGCGGGCAAAGTGGCGGAACGCAAAGCCGAAAGCCTGTTGCAGGCAGGGGCTGCGGTCAGGGTTGTCGCCCGCGAACTCAATCCCGTTTTTCCAAAAATGGGCGGACGAAGGCAAAAATCGAATGGCTGGGCAGCGAATTTCACGAGGACGATTTGGATGGCGTGTTTTCGCCGTCGCCGCCACCGACGATTACGCTTTCAACCGCCGCATCTTCCAAGCGGCGGAGCAGCGGGCGAAACTCTGCAACACCGTCGATACCGCGGATTTGTGTTCCTTCACCGTCCCCGCCGTCATCGACCGCAGCCCGCTCAAAAATCGCCGTCTCCAGCGGCGCGACCGCCCCCGTTTTAGCGCGCAAGTGGCGGCAGATCATCGAAACGCTCATCCCGCTGCACACCGGTCAAAATGGCGGCGCTCGCAGGCAAATGGCGCAACGCGGTCAAAGCCAAAAATCAAAGGCACGGCAAACCGCCGCCGTTTTTGGGAAAACCTGTTCGACAGCCGCTTTAACGCGCTCGCCGCCCAAGGCAACCTTGATGCCGCCGAAGCAGAGCTTGCCGCGCAGCTTGACGGCTTCGGCGCGGCAAAAGGCGAAGTCGTCCTTGTCGGCGCAGGCCCCGGCGACGCCGGGCTGCTCACCTTGCATGCTTTGCAGGCGATACAGGCGGCAGATGTCGTGTTCCACGATGCCTTGGTTTTCAGACGACGTCTTAAGCATGGTGCGCAAAGACGCGGACAAAATCAGCGTCGGCAAACGCGCAGGCTCGCACCACGTCCAACAAGAAGAAACCAACCGCCTCCTGGTCGAATACGCCCGCCAAGGTTTGCGCGTCGTCCGGCTCAAAGGCGGCGACCCCTTCGTTTTCGGGCGCGGTGGCGAAGAAGCCCAAGTCTTGCGGCAGGCAAACGTCCCCTACCGCATCATCCCCGGCATCACCGCCGCCCTGGGCGCGACCGCCTACGCAGGCATCCCCCTGACACACCGCGACTGCGCCCAAAGCGCGCTCTTCGTTACCGGGCACAGCAAACACGACGGCCACCAACCCGACTGGCGCACGCTCGCCCTGAGCAACCAAACCCTGGTCGTCTATATGGTACGCTCAAAGCCGCCGAAACCGCCGAAAAGCTGATGGCGCACGGACGCAGCGGCGACACACCCGTCGCCATCGTCTCCAACGGCACGCTCTCCGCATCAAAGCGTCGTGACAGGGTCGTCTGAAAAACCTGCCCGAGCTGGCAGAAAACGCCCCGCGCCCTGCGCTGATCGTCATCGGCGAAGTCGTTTCCCTACGCGACGAATTGAAGTGGTTTCAAGAAAAATCCCGCGCAAAGCTGCCTCCACACGCTGCACGAACAAGCCGCCTGAAGCGTTGGTTTAAAACCGTTTAAACAAACAAAAGGTCGTCTGAAAAACTGAACTGGCCCCCAAATCTTGGACACTCATGCAAAGCCTATTCAGGCGCTCTGTGCAAGCTGGGTTCTGCATGCGACAGGACTCAGCTTTTTCAATTTCAAACCGCAACGCTCCCGGTTGTAGTAATCCATATAGTCATCTCATCTGCTTCATCAATTCATCTACCGTCAATTCACCTGCGTTATAGAAACACTCCGTCTTCAACACCGCAAAGAAGCTTTCCATCGGCGCATTGTCCCAACAGTTCGCCTTTCGCGACATGCTTTGAACCATGGAATGCTCCGCAAGCAATTCCCTATACCCCGCCGTACGGTACAGCACACCTTGGTCCGAATGAAGCATCGTTCCTTTATCAGTCAGACGGGGTGCGGCTTTTTCGAGCATTTCCTTCACCATTTCGCTGTCGGCTCTGCGGCTCATGGCGTAGGCGACGATCTCGCGGTTGAACAAGTCCAAGATTGGCGAGAGGTACAGTTTGCCGTCCTTCCCTTTGAGTTCGGTAACGTCGGTCAGCCATTTTTCGTTGGGCTTTCGGGCTTTGAACCGGCGTTTGAGGAGGTGTTCCGATATCTCGCCCATGGCGGGATGGCGGTAGGCTTTTTTCGCCCGTATGAGGGCTTTCAGCCCCATCTGTTTCATCAACCGCGCCACTTTTTTGTGGTTCCAACCCAATGCTGCGGCAATGCGCCTTTGCCCGTAGCGTCCTTTATGCCGCCGGTAGGTTTCGACAAGGAGTGCTTTGTCGGCTTCGTCAGGGATTGGGCGGTCTTAGTGGTGGTAGTAAAAGCTGCTTTTTGGGCAGGTTTGCGATGTGCAGCAGGTATTTGAGCGGGTGTTGCGCCCTCAGTGTTTGGACGGTTTGGCTTTGTCCTTTTCGGTCTGTTTTTGGCTGAGGGCTTTTAACTCCTTTAGATAGGGCGACCTCTGCGCGCATATAGCACAACTCTTCAATAAGCTCTGCCTGCGTTTTTCTTGGTCGGGTTTATCTGCGATGAAGGGGTTTTTGCGGTGTTGGGGCATGGTTTTGATTGGGGATGTTCGAGTGCGCCGATACCACCTTCTTGATAGGCGCGTATCCATCGTCTCAGGTGGGTTCGGGAAATGCCGTAGTGGTCTGCGGTACGCTGTTGGCTGCGTATATGCAGGTAGTGGAGTACGGCTGGTATTTGAAGTGTAATGTATATTTGCTCATAAAAACTGCACCTTGTGAGTTGGAGGGGATGTCCAACTTTTTGGGGTGCAGTTCAAACTAATCCGGTTTTCAGACGACCTTTCTTGATTATGCTTTCACGGTCGGATGGTGTAAGATGCTGACGCAGCACGCAATCGCATCAACAAACGCCTTCAACGGAGCGTGCGGCACGCTGGACAGAGATAGGGCGAAGAGCGGTCGAGTCATCAAATGGATGGATGCCGCTTTCCGTTTTTCAAAAAGAAAGGATTTTCCTTGTCCAAACGCAACATTTTCCCCGTCGACAAATCTTTGGAGCAACCCGAACGCGTGATGCTGGTCGGGGTGATGTTGAGCGCGGATTATTCGGGCGCGAACGAAGTGCGCGAGCGGACTTTTCAGACGACCTTGGGCGAGGCGGCGGGAATTGGTCGCGGCGGCGGGCGGCGAGCTGGTGTTGCGGGAAACCGCCAAGCGCGACAAGGCGCATACGGCTTATTTCGTCGGCACGGGTAAGGCGGAAGAGCTGGCGGCGGCGGTGAAGCTGCACGACATCGGCTTGGCGGTGTTCAACCATGAATTGACGCCGACGCAGGAGCGCAATTTGGAGAAAAATCCTGCAATGCCGCGTCCTCGACCGCGTGGGTCTGATTTTTGGCGATTTTTGCCAAACGCGCCCAATCGCAGGAAGGTAAATTGCAGGTGGAGCTGGCGCAGTTGAACCATTTGAGCGGGCGGCTGGTGCGCGGCTACGGGCATTTGCAGAGCCAGAAGGGCGGTATCGGTCTGAAAGGGCCGGGCGAGACGCAGTTGGAAACCGACCGCCGCTTGATCGGGCAGAAAATCACGGCGTTGAAAAAACAGTTGGCGCAAGTGAAAAAACAACGTGCCACGCGCCGCAAATCGCGGATGGAGGGTCGTCTGAAAACCTTTGCCATCGTCGGTTATACCAATGCGGGCAAATCCAGCCTGTTCAACCGTCTGACCAAGGCGGACGTGTTGGCGAAAGATCAGCTTTTCGCCACGCTGGATACGACGGCGCGACGTTTGTTTTTGTCACATGAGGCGGGCGTGATTCTGACGGATACGGTCGGGTTCGTGCGCGATTTGCCGCACAAGCTGGTGTCGGCGTTTTCGGCGACGCTGGAGGAAACGGCTTTGGCGGATGTGTTGCTGCACGTCGTCGATGCGTCCAATCCCGATTTCGAGCGGCAGATGGATGATGTGAATGTGGTTTTGGAAGAAATCGGCGCGCATGAGGTGCCACAGCTTGTCGTTTACAACAAAATCGACCTGCTGCCGAAGGCGTGCGCGAGGCGGGCGTGTTGCGGGATAATTCAGGGACGCGCCGTCGGCGTAAATATTTCGGTGACGAAAAGTCTGGGTTTGGACGCTTTGCGCGAAGCGATGATTGAGCGGGTGTTGGAAAAACGGCGGCGAGAGGTCGTCTGAAAAACTGCGAATCCGAATAAAAAACAGGATGTTTTGACTGTCGTTGTTTCTCAATGGGAAGGGCGGCGGGTCAAATTTCGATTTCGATTATCGTTTGCCGCCGCGTGTTTCAAAAGGTCGTCTGAAAAATAAAGGCCGTTTGGAAAACAAAGATAAATCAGGGAGGGTTTATCTTTATTTCCAAACGGCCGTTTAAAAGGTTTGCCGTTTATAGAGGAAGGAGGCGGCGTTTTTTCATAACGTTTTCGTAAATCATCCATGCCGCCAAGCTCAGGTAGGCGACGCTGGACAGGATGCCGATAACGGCAAAAATAGGTAGCAGGCGGTCAATCATGATGTTTTCCCGAGTAAGTAGTTAATGGAAATTTTTGTGTAAAAGCGTAATGTTTTGTATTTTTGCCGCACTGTTTGTACGGAATATGCGCATAGTATGCAACTTCCAGTCGGGTAGGTCAACAAAAATGTAGTGCGTTTTTTTAAAAAAGTTCCGTTTTTACATTAAAATAATCGGTAAATTCGCACGATATGCGGTATTAGAACGCAACCGTTCGTCTGTTGATAAGTGGATAGTTTATTGAAAAATATAAATAAAAATAATAAAAATATGCAAATTGTTTTTAAAATAAACGTTTTTGTAAAATATTTTTTTAAAAATCTGCTAAAAACGACACTTTAATAAAGTTTACATTTTTAAACATTTTAAATCCAAGTTTGAAACGGCAAATCATCTGCCGGCACACCATCAGGCACATATTATGAATCAAACGGAAAGAACCTGTTTCCATTGCGGTCTGGAAGTCCCCGAACACCTCCATCTGACCGTCCGCTACGAAAATGAAGACCATGAAACCTGCTGCGCGGGTTGTCAGGCGGTGGCGCAGAGCATTATTGATGCAGGTTTGGGTAATTATTACAAACAGCGTACCGCCGACGCGGAAAAATCCGAATTACCGCCGCCGGAAATGTTGTCGCAACTGAAATTGTACGATTTGCCCGAAGTGCAGGCGGATTTTGTCGAGGTCAGGGGAAGGGGATGAACGCGAGGCGGTGTTGATGCTGGGCGGCATTACCTGCGCGGCGTGCGTATGGTTGATTGAGCAACAGCTTTTACGGACGGCGGGCGTGGTGCGCGTGGATTTGAATTACAGTACGCACCGCTGCCGCGTGGTGTGGGACGAGGGCAAAATCGCGCTGTCAGACATTCTTTTTGAAAATCCGCAAAACGGGTTATACCGCCGCGCCTTACGATGCGCAAAAAGTCGAGGTGCAGGCGCAGAAGAGCGCAAACAGTTTATCGTCAGGCTGGCGGTGGCGGGTTTGGGCATGATGCAGACGATGATGTTTGCCGTGCCGACCTATCTTTACGGCGGCGACATCGAGCCGCTGTTTTTGGAAATCCTGCACTGGGGCGGTTTTTTTGATGGGTGCTGCCCGTCGTGTTTTACAGCGCGTTGCCGTTTTACCGCGGCGCGTGGCGCGATTGGAAAAACCGCCGCGTCGGCATGGATACGCCGATTGCGATTGCGGTCGTGATGACCTTTGTCGCGGGTATTTACAGTCTCGCCGTCAACGCGGGGCAGGGGATGTATTTCGAGTCCATCGCCATGCTGCTGTTTTTCCTGTTGGGCGGGCGGTTTATGGAACAAATCGCAAGGCGCAGGGCAGGGGGATGCGGCGGAGCGGCTGGTGAAAACTCGTTCCTGCGTTCTGCCACCGTCTTCCGTCTTATCCCGACAGCGAGGAAATCGAAGAAGCGGCGGTTGTACAGCTTCAGGCGGGCGATGTGATCGTCGTCAAAACCGGGCGAGGTCATTCCTGTGGACGGCACGGTGTTGTCCGGCGAGAGCGAAGTGGACGAAGCCATGTTGACGGGCGAGAGCCTGCCTGTTGTTAAAAGGTCGTCTGAAAACGTTACCGCAGGCACGCTCAATACGGGCAGCCCGCTTGTTATCCGAACCGACCGCACCGGCAACAATACGCGCCTGTCGCACATCGTCAAACTGCTCGACCGCGCGCTCGCCCAAAAACCGCGCGCCGCCGAGCTTGCCGAGAAATACGCCTCCAGTTTCGTGTTCGGCGAATTGCTGCTTGCTATCCCCGTCTTCATCGGCTGGACATGGTATGCCGACGCACAAACCGCCCTGTGGATTACCGTCGCGTTGCTGGTCATCACTTGCCCATGCGCACTTTCACTTGCCACGCCGACCGCGCTTGCCGCCTCCACAGGCGCGCTTGCCGACGACGGCGTGTTAATCAGCGGCAAACAAAGCCTCGAAACACTCGCGCAAATCGACGATGTCGTGTTCGACAAAACCGGCACGCTGACCAAAGGACAGCTTTCCGTCAGCCGAATCATCAACTTAGGTCGTCTGAAAACAGAAGAAGCGCTCGCCGCCGCACAAGCCCTAGAATATCAATCCGAACACCCCATTGCCCGTGCCATCTTGAACCACACGCTTTTCAGACGACCCCGACCCCGCGCCCGAATACATAGTTTCCCAACGTGTCAACCGCATCGGACAAGGCGTCAGCGCGCAAAATGACCTATAAAGGCGAAACCCAAGTCTGGGCATTGGGACGCGCCGATTTCGTCGCAGGAATAGCCGGCGTGTTGCCTGACGAAGCTGCCAACATCGAACACGCAGGCAGCATGGTGTTCCTCGGCAACCAAAGCGGCTTCCAAGCCGTCTTCCTGCTCGAAGACCAAATCAAAGACAGCGCCGCCGTCATGCTCGACACCCTCAAACAACAAGGCATCCGCACCCACCTGCTCAGCGGCGACCGCACCAATGCCGTTGCACAAGTCGCGCAGACACTCGGTTTAGACACCTACCGCGCCGAAGCCACGCCCAAAGACAAACTCGCCTATGTTGAAGACTTGCAGAAACAGGGCAGAAAAGTCTTGATGGTCGGCGACGGCATCAACGACGCCCCCGTCCTCGCCCAAGCCGACGTATCCGCCGCCGTCGCAGCAGGCGCCGATGTCGCACGCGACGGCGCCGATCTGGTCTTGCTCAACGACGATTTGAACATCCTGCCCGCCACCATCGCCCAAGCCCGCCGCACACACGAAATCATCCGCCAAAAACCTCGCCTGGGCAAGCGCATACAACATCATCGCCGTCCCACTCGCCGTCTTGGGCTACGTCAAACCCTGGATCGCCGCATTGGGCATGAGCCTCAGCTCGCTGTTTGTCGTGGGCAACGCGTTGAGGCTGTTGAAGAAGAGGAAGTAGGTGGTTTGGGAGAGGGCAGGGTCGTCTGAAAAACCGGATTTTAGGATTTTCAGACGACGTTTTTATTTGGGTTTTTAAAAGATGGGTTGTGTGATAGTTTTTCGTGGGCAAAGCCCACACTACGATGGGTGGGAGCGACGTTGATTGAATTCAGGCTAAAAGGTCGTCTGAAACCTTTGATTTGATGGTAGATTGGGTTGGAACTTGGGCATTGCGAAATGTTTAACAATTTTTGTTGAGTTTTTAACTCAATCTACGCTTGAAGAATACTTTTGTTCAAGATAAGCCATAATATTTGGAAATGGCTTTCGTCAATAAACCTGTAATAGTTGTTATTGGGATGTCGATAATGCCATTTGATACTTTTTGTAACAATATTACCAATCCATTTACTTACGTGTTTTCCAAAAATTTTTAGTACTAATTGAGGTGAATCTTCATTAATAGCTGTTTTTAACTTGGATAGCTCTAAATCAGGGATACCATTTTTGGCTAAATACTCAGCCAATGAATCGAAATTACCTTTCTCAATATGAATGCCATCATGGATATTTTGTTGGATATTGCCACCAGAAATATTACCAACGAATCCTTGCATATTTTGAATATTAAATTGGTTAGTCATTGCTAATTCCTTTTCAGTTTTTGAAAAATTGGATACCTTCTCCTAAAATACCTTCTTCTTCCAGTGTTAATGCCCAATCTAAAACCATATTCCGAATTTTTAGATTGAATATTCATTAAATCAGATTTATGAAAAATAATCTTAGGTTCGAAAGGTATAGCTGTTTCTTGTGCTTCTATTAGCCAAGTTCTTACCTCATTTGGTATTGTTTTTCAAAAACCATTTGTATTGTTTAGGAGTAAATTTCTATCACTCCAATCGATGGTTCAAATTCGATTAGTGTAAGCAATTGTTTTGTTTCATCTGGGACATGAAAGGGAATATATTGACAGTATATGGATGTAAAAACTTTTTAGTTGCCCATAAAATTTTTCTATAATCGGGCATATCATCTGTTTGATAGCCGGATAATTCATTTTGACACCAATTTATTAGCTTAGAAATTTTTAATTTGCGTGCAACCATATAGGTTTTTATTTAATAATTCTTCAACATCACTATTGGGGTTGGCTGCTAGTTCCTGTAGTTCCAAAATAATAGAAGTCATGATTTCTCCAAGTTAAAAAGTTTTACCTGTGCCAGTAATTAAATTCTCTTTTTTGCTCAAAAACCTAACAAAACCAAAGACATCGTAAACGCTGTTTTTGACAACTTAATCTACAAAGGTCGTCTGAAAACCTAAATCCGTTTTCAGACGACCTTTGTTTTTCACTCAACTTTATTGTCCGCGTAAGAATAATGCGTCCAATTCTTTTCAGCGTCAGTTTCACCCAGGTCGGGCGGCCGTGGTTGCATTGGTTGCTGCGCGGGGTGTTTTCCATGTCGCGCAGGGAGGGCGTTCATTTCGGGCAGGGTGAGCTGGCGGCGGCGCGGACGGAGCCGTGGCAGGGACATGGTGGCGAGGATGTGATTTTCGTGTTCTTCGATGGTTTTGGCTGCTGCCGACTTGGGCGAGTTCGCCCAATACGTCTTTTGGCGAGCGAGACGACGTCGGCTTTGCCGAGCATGGCGGGGACGGCGCGGACGGCGAGGGTGTTGCCGCCCATGTCGGACAGTTCCAGCCCGAAGCCTGCCAGTGCGTCGGCGTGGTCGGCGAGGGCGGCGCATTCTTCGTGGGACGCGGCGAAGGTAACGGGGATGAGCAGGCGTTGGCTTTGCAGGTTGCCGTTTTCCTGCCGCTGGCGTTTCATTTTTCGTAGTTGACGCGCTCGGCGGCGGCGTGCATGTCGATGAGCAGCAGGCTGTCTTCGGCTTGGGCGAGGATGTAGATGCCTAATAGTTGGGCGATGGCGAAGCCCAGCGGCGGCAGTTCAGGTTTGGGGTCGTCTGAAAAGCTGCGTGCGGGGATTTCAGACGACGTGGCGGACGTGGTACCGAAGCGGGCTTGTTCGAATTGTGCCAGCTCTATGTCTGCTTCATCGGCTGCGGTGTTTTTGAAGAGTTCGGCGTAGGTGTTGAGGGCGGCGCGGCTTTCGCGCAGGGACAGGCTGCGTTGCTGCGGCGCGCGTGCTGCCTGATAGGGCATGGGGGCGGTTTTGCCTGAACTGAAGGCGTTGCGCGGTTCGGAGGCGTGTGCGCTTGGTGCGGCGGCGAAAATATTTTTCAGACGTGGGCGGGTTTGGGCTAAGCCCGCTAGGCTCGTTTTCAGACGACGTTGCCGCGGGACGGATGCCTGTGATTTCGTGCAACACTTCGCCTGCGTTGCCGACGCTTTCGGTCAAGTCCGCGCGGGTGTCGGCGAGGGCTTTGTTGAGGGTGTGGAACACGAGTTGGTGTACCTGCTGGCTGTCGCGGAAGCGGATTTCGGTTTTGGTGGGGTGGACGTTGACGTCCACGGCTTCGGGCGGCAGGTCGAGGAAGAGGACGAAGGCGGGGGTGAGGGCGTTGTGCAATACGTCGCGGTATGCCTGTTTGACGGCGTGGAGCATGACTTTGTCGCGCACGAAGCGGTGGTTGACGAAGCAGTATTGTTTGTCGGTTTTACCCTTTGGCAAAAGGTGGGTTTGGCGATGGCGCCGTAGAGCCGCAGCGCGCCGTTGCCGCTGTCGATTTCTAAGGATGCCGCCTGAAAGTCTTCGCCGACGATGGCGGCTATGCGTTCGTGCAGGCTTTGGGCGGGGAGTTTGAACACTTGTTTGCCGTCGCGTTTGAGCGAGAAGGCGATGTGCGGATGCGCCAGTGCGAGGCGTTCCAGCATGGTGGCGCAGTGGGCGTATTCGGTGTTTTTCGGATTTGAGGAACTTGCGCCGCGCGAGGGTGTTGAAGAAGAGTTCGGCGGCTTCGATGGTGGTGCCGACGGGATGGGCGGCGGCGGTGGGGCTGCTGAGTTTGCCGTCTTCGGCTTTGACTTGGGTCGCGTGTGCGCTGCCGTCTTGGCGGCTGGTCAGGGTCAGGCGGCTGACGGAGGCGATGCTTGCCAAGCCTTCGCCGCGAAAGCCCATGCTGGCGACGTGTTCCAAATCGTTTAAGGTTTTGATTTTGCTGGTGGCGTGGCGGTGGAGCGCGAGTTCGATGTCGTCGGGGTGGATGCCGAGGCCGTTGTCGCTAACGCGGATGAGGCGGATGCCGCCGCCCGCCAGCTCGACTTCAATCGCCGTTGCGCCTGCGTCTATGCTGTTTTCGACGATTTCTTTCAGGGGCGTTGGCGGGGCGTTCGACCACTTCGCCGGCGGCGATTTGGTTGACGAGGTGGTCGGGCAGGGCGGCGATTCGGGACATGGGTTTCTTCCGTTTTCAAACTGGCGGGTATTATAGCAAAAGGTCGTCTGAAAACCGGAATCGGGATTTCAGACGACCTTTTGAAATTTAACTGCCGTTTTACAGGATACTTGTAGCCTTACTTTGTCTTATTTGAGATTCTCCAACAATTTTTCCCCATCAGTAATCTGAGATAATGTTTGGGCAAAAAGGAAAAAGAACGTCCCAAAATGGATTTAACCTGTTTTGCTTTTGATTGGATTTTTGACTTAAATCGATAAAAATGTTCTAGTTTCTGAAAAAAATGTTTTATTATCAATACCATAATGATGAGTTTTCTCTACGTTTCCTGTTGCTTGACCATATGCAACAATTCCTTGTCCGGAGGCGTATAGGAATACATAGTCTCCTTTTTTAATCCGACAGATTTTTTCTTTATAGCCATCTTCAAATGCAGCAGCTACTTGGTTTGTCATCATAAAATTATGGTCTTCCAGGTCGTTTGCACTATTAGTATTTAATAAGAAATATCGTGTTGTAGTTGAATTATCAAATTCTTCGTCTTTTTGTTTGTCAATCATTCGTTTGTTCTCCCAGTCTTGAATAATGAATTCTTGAATTAAATCATTAATGATATCTTGGCGGGTTGTTTCCCAAGCATCGGCAAGCTCTTGCAAAATCAAATCATCTTTAATGGATAAACGTAAACTCAACGTAATCTTATTTTGATTTCGTTGGTTGTATATTTCTGTGCGGCGGTCGATAAAGCTATTAGACATAGTTATATCCTTTTGTCTTTAGGGTTAAATAAATATCAGGAGGAGAGTATTCATCCTTTATGGTGAGTATTATGTTACATTTTTATTTTTAGTGCAATAAAAAAATTATTCTTAAATTATTCTTAGTTTTATTATATTATTGTTTTTTTATTTAGAATAAATTATAATAATGACTTTTATGGGAGGTTCTGGCTGAATCAGGTAATTTATAGCAAAAGGTCGTCTGAAAACCGGAATTCGGGTTTCAGACGACCTTTTGATAGGACGGGCGGTTTATTTGTTTTCAGCTTCTTCGAACCCGACGACTTCTAAGCCGAAGCTGGTGAGGGTCGGTGAAGGATGACGGCTGGCCGAGGACGCGCAGTTTTTTGACGTTGAGGCCGGCGAGGATTTGTGCGCCTATGCCGTAGCTTTTGCTGTCCCATTTGTAGGCTTGGTTTGCGCCTTTGGGCAGGGTGCGGTCGAGTAGGGTGGCGCCGTCTTCGGTACGGTGCAGGAGGATGACTACGCCGCTTTCAGCTTGTTGGATGCGCTCAAGGGCTTTGGGCAGCGACCATGAATGGCGCGGGTTAGCTTGGATGAAGTCCATGACGCTGAAGGGTTCGTGGACACGGACGAGGGTTTCTTCGTCGGCGGTTGGTGTGCCTTTGACGAGGGCGAGGTGGGTTTCGCCGGAGAGTTTGTCGACGTAAACGTGTTGTTGGAACTCGCCCCACGGGGTTTGTACGGGTGCGTTGCCCATGTCTTCAAGCAGGCTTTCGGTACGGCTGCGGTATTCGATGAGGTCGGTAATGGTGCCGATTTTGAGATTGTGCTCTTCGGCGAACTTCATCAGTTCGGGCATGCGCGCCATGGTGCCGTCGTCGTTGATGATTTCACAGATGACGGCGGCGGGAATCAGGCCGTTCATTTGTGCCAGGTCGACGCCGGCTTCTGTGTGTCCTGCGCGGACGAGTACGCCGCCTTTTTGGGCGCGCAATGGGAAGATGTGGCCGGGTTGGACGATGTCTTCTGGTTTGGCGGATGGGGAAACGGCGGTTTGAATGGTCAGGGCGCGGTCGGCGGCGGAAATGCCGGTGGTAATGCCGTGGGCGGCTTCGATGGAGACGGTAAAGTTGGTGCCGTATTGCGCGCCGTTTTTCTGGGTCATCATGGGCAGGCCGAGTTTTTCGACCATTTCGCCGTTCATCGGCAGGCAGACTAGGCCGCGTGCGTTTTTGATCATAAAGTTGATGGCTTCGGGGGTAACGAATTGGGCGGCCATCAGCAAGTCGCCTTCGTTTTCGCGGTCTTCGGCATCGGTGATGATGACCATTTTTTTCCGGCTTTGATGTCTGCTAGGATTTCGGGGATGGTGGAGATGTGGGACATGGTATTTCTTTCTTGGCTGATGGTGGGGGCGTGGCGGTCTTGGTGGTCTTGATCCAGCCACATGTCAGGGCATATTGGTCGCCTGCTCGATTTTTTTCGGGCTTTTTTTCTCGCCGAAAGATTTGTTTTTTTCAGCAGGGCGGACAGCTCGCCTTGGTTGATGGCGATGGCTTGGGCAAAACTTGGTCTGCTGGCCGTTGTGGTGTTAGTACTATCCATTGCCGCAGGTTGTGGCGGCGCAGGTCGGTGGTATTCATGATGAGATGAGATGGCTGAATGTGTGTAATGGATTGTAGTCTTGTTCTTTACCAAAAGGCAAACTGTGTTTGATGGCGGATTTTTATTACCTTTTGGTAATGTTTTCGATGAGGGGTCGTCTGAAAAACAAAAATGGCGTTTTCAGACGACCTTTTGCTTGAAATCTGAACATTTGAAAGAATATGGGCGTTATAGTGGATTATAATAAAATGAGACAAGGCGGCAACGCCCGCCGTGTACAGGGTAGTACATAAGGGCGTTGGCAACGCCGTATCATTGCAATTTTAATCCACTATAAGTTTAACGCAAACCGAAAAAGGGTCTAACCTGATGAAAAATGGTTTACCGATTGATTTTTAATATCTGTGCGCAGTCGCAGCGGCGGGCGGCTGGTTTTATGCCCAGCACCGCAACGACAGCGCCCATGAAGCGATTTCGCGCGAAGGCGTTTTGATGCAGATTAAGCAGATGAACCGCTTGGAAAGCACGGCTTTTTACATTGACACCATCATCCGCACCGAGAAAAAAGGCGACTGGCGCAGATTGTGGCAGGACTCGCAAAGCGGCCTGTTTATCGTGCGCGGCAAAGTGTTGGCGGGCTTGGATTTGGACAAACTTCACGCCGACAACGTCAATATCGTGGACGGAAAAAGTCCTCATCAGCCTGCCGCCCGTAGAAATCCTCAGCGTCGATTTGGAAAATATCGAGGTGTACGATATCCAAACCGCTCGTTCAATCTTTTGCCCGTGGATAAGGCTGTGTTCAAAACCGTGCAGGACGAAGCCAAAACAAGTCCTCGCCAGCGCGTCAAAGCCCAGATTTTGGATCACGCCAACCGCCAGGCGCAAACGCAGCTTGAAAACCTGTTTGCCCTGACGCAGACGCAGGTATCGGTTTATCCGGCGGCAGTGGGGCAGTGTAAATAGCGGCAGCGCAAAACAAGGCTTAGGCGCCGAGTACAAACAAGGTCGTCTCGAAAAACGAAAGTAGTGGGTTTGCCAAATCGTTTTCAGACGACCTTTTGTTCAGCGTCGATACGCTTCACATCAAGCGCGCGTGTGCATCATCCAAACGTTAAAGATAGTCGCCGATATTCGGGCTTCTGCCGAACACGGCTTCATGGGCCTGATGGATGCACAGTCGGTTGAACAGCAATCTTTGGGTTTGGTCGCCGTCGATAATCCGCACTTGGCCTTGCAGTTTGGGCGCGTCGTGATGAAAGGTATTTCTTAAACGCGTGCCAACGGTCGGTTTGCAGGTGGACGACGGCAAACATATCGTGCGAGATATTAACGCCGACGCTGAATAGTTTGGTCGAGGCTTGCAGGCAGAAACTGCTGTCGCCAAACAGGCACAGCCCCGTGTTTTCAGGATAGCGGAACAATTCGATTTTCACGGCTTCGGGTTCGGCAAAGATATTACAAAACAGCCGTTCAAACAGCGACGGTTGCGCCACCCCTTCGCTTAACATACCGTAAAGCCCGCCCAGCCAATCGACATAGCCGAGAAAAGAGAAAACGGTAGTCCTGCATAATGGCTTCGATGCGCTTGGGGTCGCGTTTGCTGATCAAGCGGACAAATTCAAAACCGACTTCCGGCAGCCGCGCTCGAAGCGTTTGGTGCAGGCGGTGGGCAAACAGGTTTTTATGGTTGTGCGGATTGCGCAGAATGCCGAGGAATTTCAGCCGCAATATCCGCCACAAGGCATCCGGTACTTTGACGGTGTCGGCATTTGCCGTAGGTGTTTTCAGACGGCCTGCAGGTAAGGTGCGCAGATGATTGCAGGCTTCTTCGTAGCCGCTTTCATGACGGTTGAACCAGCTTTCCAGATTGTATTGGTTGGCAGAGTCTTCGACAAAGGTCAGCGTATAGAGGTTTTTTGCCGCCAAGTTGCCGATGATGTTGACACTTATCGCTTCGCTGCGGTTTTGTTCTTTGCCGCGGGCTTTTTCGCCAGTATGGAACATAGACAGCGGCAGGCGGTAAACGTTTTGGTTTTGCGGGCTGACCTGCGGATTATGCGAATGTTGCCGCTGCTCGGTTTGGGCGATGAAATGGTGTTCCTTCGTCGGATTTGCGGTCAATAGGGCGTAAGGCTTTTCGCCGCATTCGGAAAATTCGCAATCGCTGAGGATAAAGGCTTGTCGAGTCATAATGTCGGGAAAGGCCGTCTGAATATCTCGATTATAGTTTAAAAGAGGGAATTATACAGAATGATGGCGGCGGGTTTGGTCTTTATACGCAAAAGGACGCAAAAAGGTCGTCTGAAAACAAATATAGTGGGGTTCGCTAAATCGTTTTCAGACGACCTTAAATCAACTGACTGTTCAACCCATCTATTCTTCTTTTTGGAAAACGTGGTTGCGGTGATACTCGAAATATTTTTCGCTTTCCGGTCGAATTTTTAATTTCATATCGGGAGCAATTCCTAACCGCTTTTGATTTTCCGAATCGATTGTCGGGCTGATTTTTATCGTACCGTCGGTATCAAACGTAATCAGACCGCTATCGAATAATGCGTCGATATTGGGTGCGAGCATCAGACCATTGGAGGGGTCTAAACGCTCTTCATTGTTGCACTTGCTCCAAGGTTTAATATGGCTGGCAATGAGTAAAGACTGAACATCTAGACCTGTTAGCGGGCAGTTCGGATACAGTTCGAGTAGTTTTTGCCGGAATCTGCCTTGCCCTTGACGAGCTTTTATTAAGGTTTCGATTTCGGTTCGCTTTTCTGGTTCAATTTCGGATGCTAATTGTTCTTTGAGTTTACTGAGATCTTGTTCCAAAGATTGGGTTGAGTTTATTTGAAAATTTGTTGGTTTGTATAATTCAAATATTCCTCCTTTTTTCCACCATAAAAAGTCTTGGTGCATTGATTCGTGATAATGCTTCCTTGAGTTTGAATTGACACTAAGTACATGCAAAGAAGCATGTGTATCATCATTATAGTCAGGAGTAATCTGCCATTGGTTTTTTAGTTCTTCAATCTGTTCATCTACATCTTTTACCTTAAATTGTGTTTTGCCCATATCATGCAGATGTAAGACGATTCTTTTTATAATTTCTATCGTCCCATAAATATGTTCCCCATTGATCCGTGCGGAATATTTTGTTTTCGCCATTAAGTCTTCCTATCAAAGTTAAGTTTTCTAATTTAATTATTTGGGGTAATGCATTGATTTTCCTATGACCGTCATTCCCGCGTAGGCGGGAATCCAGAAGCTTGAATTTACAGTAGTCTTTGAGTATTTCTGAAATGCAGGGGGCTGGATTTCCGCCTGCGCGGGAATGACGGCGGTTGGTTCGGTATTATACGCAAAAGAACATATAAAGGTCGTCTGAAAACAGATATAACGTGGTTCGCTAAATCGTTTTCAGACGACCTTTCTCTTTTAAAGCCGAATCAAATCAGCCTGCCGGTTAACCCAAAGCCTTCCTCGCTCCGGCGAAGAGATGGTACCAGCCGGACAATTCCGTCCAGTCTTCCGGTTTCCAGCTCATTTGTGCGGCGCGGTATACGCGTTCCGGATGCGGCATCATGATGGTAACTCGGCCGTCGGCGTTGGTCACGCCGGCGATGCCTTGCGGCGAGCCGTTAGGGTTGAGTGGGTAGGTTTGGGTCACTTGGTTTTGACCGTCCACATATTGCAGCGCAATGCCTAAATCGGCGGAAATATTGCCGCCGTGAAGCGCGAAGTCGGCGCGGCCTTCGCCGTGGCTGACGACGACGGGCAGGCTGGAGCCTTGCATTTCGTTCAGAATCAGGGAGGCTGATTTGGGGACGTGAACCATGCTCAGGCGCGCTTCGAACTGTTCGCTCAGGTTGCGTTTGAACTTCGGCCAGCCTGCCGTGCCGGGGATGATTTCGGCGAGGTTGCTGACCATTTGGCAGCCGTTGCACACGCCCAATGTCAGCGTGTTCGGGTCGGCGAAGAAGGCGGCAAACTGGTCGCGCAAGGCGGGATGGAACAGGATGGATTTTCGCCCAGCCTTCGCCCGCGCCGAGTACGTCGCCGTAGCTGAAGCCGCCGCACGCCGCCAGCATTTTGAAGTCGGCAAGGTTGACGCGGCCCGCCATCAGGTCGGACATATGCACGTCGTAAGCATCGAAACCGGCGCAGGGTGAAGGCGGCAGGCCATTTCGATTTGTCCGTTCACGCCCTGTTCGCGCAGGATGGCGATTTTGGGTTTTTGCGCCGCTGTTGATGAAACGGTGCAGCGATGTCTTCGTTCACGTCAAACTTCACGTCGGCAAACAATGCGCTGCGTTCGTTGTCGCCAATCAGTGCGAACTCGCTGTCGGCGCAGGCGGGGTTGTCGCGCAGGCGTTGGATGGCGTGGCTGGTTTCCTGCCATGCGCGTTGCAGGTCGGCGCGGGTTTGTTCCAACACGATGCCTGCCTGATTGCGGATAACGATTTTTCGTCAGAACCGATGGTGGCAACGGTATGCGCAAAGGGCAGCGCTGCCGCTTTGAACAAGGCTTCTGCTGCCGCGACATCTTGTTTGGCGATTTGAATCACTGCGCCCAGCTCTTCATTGAACAATGCGCGGATGCTGGCTTCGTTGACATCGGCTTGGTTGGCAACCAGTGAAGTCAAATCCACATTCAAGCCGCAACGCCCCGCAAACGCCATTTCCGCCAGCGTCGCAAACAAGCCGCCGTCGCTGCGGTCGTGGTATGCCAAGAGTTTGTCTTCGGCGACAAGCTGTTGAATCACGTTGTAAAACGCTTTCAGACGGCCTGTATCGTCCAAATCAGGCGCATCGCCGGTCATGTTGTTGTAAACCTGACCGAATGCAGAGCCGCCCATACGCGCTTTGCCGTTGCCCAAGTCAACCAGCAGCAATACGCTGTCTTCGACGTTTTTCAATTCAGGCGTAACAGTCTTTGCGCACGTCTTTGACTGGCGCGAACGCGGAGATAATCAGGCTCAACGGAGAAACCACGGATTTTTTCTCTTCGCCGTCCTGCCATACGGTTTTCATCGACAGGCTGTCTTTGCCCACGGGGATGCTCAAATCCAATGCCTGACAGGTTTTAGAAACCGCTTCGACGGTGCGGTAGAGTTTTTCGTCTTCGCCTTCGTTGCCGCACGCCGCCATCCAGTTGGCGGAAAGTTTGATGTTGCCGATGTCGCCGATGTTGACCGCCGCGATGTTGGTGATGGCTTCGCCGACGCACATTCTGCCCGAGGCGGGTGCGTCAAACAGGGCGACGGTTGGTTTTTCGCCCATAGACATCGCTTCGCCGCGATAGGTGTTGAAGCCCATCATGGTCACGGCGCAGTCGGCTACGGGGGTTTGGTATTTGCCGACCATTTGGTCGCGGTGGGTCATGCCGCCGACGCTGCGGTCGCCGATGGTAATCAGGAAGTTTTTGGCGGCTACGGTAGGCAGGCGCAGAACGCGGTAGGCGGCTTCGGTAATGTCGATATCGCCGGCGTTAAACGGTTTTTCAGACGGCGTAACGGTTTTGTCGCTGCGCGTGGTTTTGGGCGGTTTGCCGAGCAAGACGTTCAGCGGCAAATCGACGGGATTGTTGGAGAACAAGTCGTCGCGCACTTTCAAATGGCCGTCGTCGGTCGCCGTGCCGACTACGGCAAACGGGCAGCGTTCGCGTTCGCAGATGGCGCGGAAGGTGTCCAAATCTTTTTCCAAAATGGACAACACATAACGCTCTTGCGATTCGTTGCACCAGATTTGCAGCGGGTTGAGGCCGTGTTCTTCCAGCGGCACTTCGCGCAGCTTTGAATACCGCGCCGCGTCCGGCATCGTTGACGAGTTCGGGGAAGGCGTTGGACAGGGCCGCCCGCGCCGACGTCGTGGATGGAGATAATCGGGTTTCTTTGTCGCCGAGCTGCCAGCAGCGGTCGATCACTTCCTGAGCGCGGCGTTCGATTTCGGGGTTGCCGCGTTGTACGGAGTTGAAGTCCAAAAGAGGCGTCGTTTGTTCGGTATTCATCGAAGAAGCCGCGCCGCCGCCCAAAGCCGATAAGCATGCCCGGGCCGCCCAGTTGGATCAGTAATGCGCCTTCGGGGATTTCGTCTTTGTGCGTCTGCTGCGCCTGAATGCTGCCCAAGCCGCCGGCAATCATAATCGGTTTGTGAGTAGCCGCGAACCTGACCGTCAAACTTCTCTTCAAAGGTGCGGAAGTAGCCCAAGAGGTTCGGGCGGCCGAATTCGTTGTTGAACGCCGCGCCGCCGATGGGGACCTTCAATCATGATGTCCAGCGGCGAAGCAAATATGTGCCGGGCTTGCCGTAGTCTTGTTCCCAGGCTGTTTGAGGTCAGGGAATGTTGAGGTTGGACACGGTAAAGCCGGTCAAGCCTCCGCTTTCGGGCGTGAACCTTTGCCCGTTGCGCCTTCGTCGCGGATTTCGCCGCCCGCACCCGTTGCCGCGCCCGCAAACGGCGCGATGGCGGTCGGGTGGTTGTGCGTTTTCCACCTTTCATGATGATATGCGTGTCTTCCTCGTGGAAACGGTAGCCTTGGTTTTCCGCCGCATTCGGATAGAAACGCTCGATTTTCGCGCCTTCGATCACGGACGAATTGTCTTTATAGGCGACGACCGTGCCTTCGGGATGCGCGTTGTGCGTGTCGCGTATCATGCCGAAGAGCGATTTCGGTTGTTTTTCGCCGTTGAGGATGAAATCGGCGTTGAAGATTTTATGGCGGCAGTGTTCGCTGTTTGCCTGAGCGAACATCATCAGCTCAACATCGGACGGATTGCGGTGCAAAGCCTGATAGTTTTCAACCAGATAATCGATTTCGTCGGCGGAGAGTGCCAAACCCATTTCAGTATTGGCTTTGACCAAAGCCTCTTTACCGCCGCCCAAAACATCGACGGTGGAGAAGGTTTCGGATTCGAGATGGTGGAACATTTGCGCAGGCCGCATCTGAAAATCGGGCAGCACGGATTTCTGTCATGCGGTCGTGCAGCAAAGCAGCCCATTGCTGTTTTCTGTTCGATCATTCAGACGACCTTCCAGCCACACCGCCATGCCGCGTTCGATGCGCTCTATGCCTTCCAAACCGCAGTTTTCCGCGATATTGGTCGCCTTGGAAGCCCACGGTGAAATCGGTGCCCAAACGGGGCGTTACCAAAAATAAATGCAAGCCCTCGCGCGCTTTGGGCGTTTGTTCAACGCTTTGCGCCGCCAGTAAGGCTTGCAGTTTTTCGACAGTCGCAGCATCAGTGCTTTTCTCGCTGCCGACAAAATACCAAAATTCGCTTTTTCAGTTTCACTTCGGGCAGACCGAGTGCGGTCTGCTTTTTGCAAGAGTTTTTCAACACGGAAATCGGAAAGGGCGGTAACGCCGCGCAAAGGGCAGAAACAACAGACATGGATTCAGCTCACAAATGCGGTTGGGGAAAGGCTGTATTATACGCCGAATGGGTCTGGGTTGCTTGGTAATTTGGGTGAAAATGTTGACAATTTTTCAGACGACCTGCGGTCGGTGGGGCGGGAAAGGGTCGTCTGAAAAATCTTGATTGAAAACTCGCGCAATACTTTGATTTAAATTGTTTTATGAAGATTTAAAGCAAGGGATTGCAGAGCTAGTTTGAAAAAACGATGCCGGGTCGCAGAAAGTTTATTCAAAAAATTTATCGTTTATTTTTCTGATAAATCAGGCATGAGTTCAGGCAGCATTCTACGGATGGCGTTGATGCGCGTCTGATTGGTCGGATGGGTGGACAAAATCGCAATGGACAGAGCTGCCTTCAAGTTTGCTCATCTTTTTCCCAAAACGCTGATGGCAGCCTCCGGATTGTAGCCCGCCTGAGCCATCAAACGCACGCCGCCTGCGTCCGCTTCGCTTTCCTGATGGCGCGAAAAGGGCTTGGAAGCAAGTAAATCCGTGCCAATCCGACAATATTGGCATCGACTCCGGATGCACCTGCTAAAATAGAACCGCCCAATCCCGTCAGCGCCTGGCCGCCAATCGCTTTTTGCCATGTTCCAGCAGGGGCATGGGTCATCGTGACCGATAACGGCGGCGATTTCGTCGTCCGTCAATTTCAAACGCTCGACCATGCGGTGTACATCGCCATTTTGCCTCCGGGCATTGCCCAAGCATTCAATTCATTGCCGCGGAAAACATTCATCTGCCAATTGAAAGGTGTGCGGTTTGGTTGGCATGGTTGGCATAGGGCTTCAGGCGCTCGAATACGGCTTTGATACGGCGCGAAGTGTGGGAAGTATTGTCCAAAAACACGTTGCGACTGCGCTGCTGTACCACCTGCGAATAGTTTTTGGCGGCGGCCTCGTTGAGCGATGCCGTATCGTATCCCACCATATCGGCAACGGAAGTACAGCGGTCAAAGCCATAATGGCTCCCAGCTGCATCAACTGTTTTTGTATATTTGTTTGTTCGGCATTTGCATCTCCAATATTGTTAAAATCAAGATTCTTCAATCGGATTGCATGCGGTATTTCTGCACATCATATAAAAATGCCGCCTGGTTTTCAGACAGCATAACAAATATTTTAAGAGCGGCGCTGCAACATCCAAGATTCGATCTTACGCGCGTCGTTGACGCGGAGTTGTCGAAAATCGGCGAGTTCAGCAATACGATGGTAATCGGTTGGTTTTGGACGTTTGCCTTAACCACCATCGAGCGTCCTGCTTCGCGGATATAACCGGTTTCTGAAGCTCGATGTTCCAGCTGCCTTCGCGGACGAGGGCGTTGGAGTTTTTATAGTTTGTCGACCGTTTGCCGTCCAAAACCGAGCCGTAGTTGGAGGTCGTGTTTTTGCGGATAAGCGGATATTTGCTCGCTGCGGCGACCATGCGGTTCAAATCGTTGGCGGTTGATACGTTTTGGAAATTCAGGCGGTAGGTTCGTAGAAACAGCTGCTGTGCATGCCCAGGCTTTGCGCTTTGGCATTCATGGCGGCAACAAGCATCGACTATACCGCCGGATAGGTGCGGCCCAGCGCGTGTGTTGCGCGGTTTTCGCTGCTCATCGAGGCTCAGGTGCAACAATTCGCCGCGCGTCAGGCGTCGTGCCGACAGCAAGGCGGCTGCCTGTACCTTTCAGGCGGTCGATTTCGTCGGAGGTAATGGTAATGCGTTCGTTCATATCCAAACGTGCGTCCAAGACGACCATCGCGCTCATCAGTTTGGAAATGGATGCAATCGGCATCACGCGGTCTGCGTTTTTCTGATACAGGATTTCGCCTGTTTGTTGTTAAAAATCAGGGCGGACTGCGATGTCAAAAAGCGGCCCCGCCATCATCGCCTGGCCTCGATTTTTGTGCGCTTAATGCAGAAAGCTTCCATCGGGTCATTTTGGGTTTGGATTTTGTTCCAAAAAGATTGGTGTGCCAAAACGTCCATATCGTCTGCAGCGGCAGGGGCGGCGGCAACAGTCAACGCATCATACGCAAACAGGCGGCACTCAGTGTTTTATAAAAATTTCATAACGACATACCTTCAACCAGTAGAATTTAAGACAATTGAATTATTAAAGGGGATATTTTGCTTAAAATACAACAAAAATGTAAAGTTTAATATGGCTTTTTGCGTTTGTTTGCATCTTTTCCCAAAATTGGACAATCTTAGGATGGGGAATCATGGTGTGTTGCGCAGCGTCTGAGGTCGTCTGAAACACCTTACGCCCAACAGCTTGCCATACGGTGATTTGATAAACCTTAGATACTGATTATACTCACAGACTTTTGCCGAAAACCGTTCCGCAACATTCGGATGACGGTTTTGCCGATATTGCTCGAAAACAGAAGATGAAATTATGACTGAAGAAAAACGTCCTGCTCGTTTTGCGGAAAAATCGGCATGAAGTCAAAAAACCTGATTGAAGGCGAAAACGCTTTTATCTGTAACGAATGTGTAGAAACTTGCGGCGTGATGCTGCAGCTCAGACGACACTCTCTGCAGACAAATCTGCAACGGATGCGTCCCATCCGAACAACAAGCTGCCCACGCCTGCCGAAATCGTCGCCAACCTCAACGACCGTTATCGGTCGGGAACAAGCCAAGAAAAGCCTTGGCGGTGTCGGTGTACACACCATACAAACGCCTGCGCCGTCCCAAAGCCAACGGTAACGTCGAATTGTCGAAATCCAACATCCTTCTTATCGGTCCGACGGTTCGGGTAAAACCCTGTTGGCACAGTCCTTGGCGCGCGAAACTCGGACGTACCGTTCGTCATGGCGGATGCGACCACGCTGACGAGGCGGGTTATGTCGGTGAAGACGTCGAGCAAATCATTACCAAACTTTTGGTGATGCGATTTCGATGTCGAAAAAGCCCAACGCGGTATCGTCTATATCGATGAAAGTGAGCAAAATTTCGCGTAAAAGCGACAATCCGTCGATTACCCGCGACGTATCCGGCGAAGGCGTGCAGCAAGCCTTGCTGAAACTGATTGAAGGTACGGTTGCCAGCGTTCCGCCCCAAGGCGGCCGCAAACATCCGAATCAGGAATTTATCAACGTCGATACGACCAACATCCTGTTTATCTGCGGCGGCGCGTTTTGCGGAAGCTTGGAAAAGTAATCCGTCAGCGTACTGGAAAAAGGTGGTATCGGTTTTGGCGCGTCCGTTCACAGTAAGGACGAAAAATGCCGACATTACCGGGATTGTTTGAAATCGTTGAGCCTGAAGACTTGATTAAATTCGGTCTGATTCCCGAGGTTAATCGGCCGTCTGCCCGTCATCGCCACGCTGGCGGAATTAGACGAACGCATTGGTCAATATTTTGACCGAGCTTGAAAAAATGCCTTGGTAAAACAATATCAAACCCTGTTCGGCATGGAAAATGTCGAGTTGGAATTTGAAGAAGAAGCCTTTACGCAGCATCGCCCGTCAGGCAATGGAACGCAAAACCGGCGCGCGCGGCCTGCGCTCTCATCGTTGAACGCTGCCTCTTGGACACCATGTGATCAACCGCCTGATTTGAAAGGCGTGACCAAAGTTGTCATCGGTAAAAACGTCATTGAGAAAGGCGAACAGCCCAAGCTCCTGCGTGAAGACGGAAGCGAATATCAGGCAAACGCCCGTAAAAGAACGAACCGGTCATTCCGATAAAACATAAAAGGTCGTCTGAAACCCTGTTTTCAGACGACCTTTTCTATCAAGATAATTCGTTTCAATAGCAAACACCTATTACATCCGATAACATAAATATTCCAATTTTTGCCAAACTGGTCTATGATACCTAAAAGGATTGTTTACAATTCTTTGATTATAAATCATTTGCAACGGATAGAAGAAAAACAGAAAAGGAACAAAGAGATGTTAGAAGCCTATCATAAAGCCGCCGCCGAGCGTGCTGCCCTCGGTATCCCAGCCCCTCCTTTGGACGCGCAGCAAACCGCCGATTTGGTTGAGCTGCTGAAAAAGCCCGCCCGCAGGCGAAGGTGAATTCTTGGTCGAACTGCTTGCCCACCGTGTTCCGCCGGTGTGGACGATGCCGCCAAAGTCAAAGCCTCATTCCTGGCTGCCGTTGCCGAAGGCAGCGCATCCAGCCCGCTGATTTCCCCTGAATATGCGACCGAACTCTAGGGTACGATGCTCGGCGGTTACAACATTCACGCCTTAATCGAACTCTTGGACAACGACAAACTCGCGCCAATCGCTGCCAAAGGTTTGAAACATACGCTTCTGATGTTCGATTCTTTCCACGATGTTCAGGAAAAAGCCGAAAAAGGCAACAAATACGCGCAGGAAGTTTTGCAATCTTGGGCAGATGCCGAATGGTTCACCTCACGCGCCAAAGTTCCCGAAAAATCACCGTTACCGTCTTTAAAGTTGACGGCGAAACCAATACGGACGACCTCTCCCCCGCGCCTGACGCGTGGAGCCGTCCCGACATTCCGCTGCACGCGCTGGCCATGCTGAAAAACCCGCGCGACGGCATCACGCCTGACAAACCGGGCGAAGTCGGTCCGATTAAATTGTTGGAAGAACTCAAAGCCAAAGGTCATCCCGTTGCCTATGTCGGCGACGTGGTCGGTACCGGTTCTTCACGCAAATCCGCGACCAACTCTGTGATTTGGCATACCGCGAAGACATTCCGTTCGTACCGAACAAACGCTTCGGCGGCGTCTGTTTGGGCGGAAAAATCGCGCCGATTTTCTTCAATACCCAAGAAGACTCGGCGCGCTGCCGATTGAAGTCGATGTTTCCGCACTGAAAATGGGCGATGTCGTCGATATTCTGCCTTATGAAGGCAAAATCGTGAAAAACGGCGAAATCGTTGCCGAGTTCAGCTTTGAAATCCCAAGTATTGCTGGGACGAAGTGCAAGCCGGCGGCCGTATCAACCTGATTATCGGTCGAGGTCTGACCGCCAAAGCGCGCGAAGCGTTGAAAACTGCCTGCTTCCACCGAATTCCGTCTGCCTCAAGCACCTGCCGAAAGCAAAGCCGGTTTCACGTTGGCGCAAAAATGGTTGGTCGCGCCTGCGGTCTGCTCGGAAGGACAAGGCGTACGCCCGGTACTTATTGCGAACCGCGCATGACGACGGTCGGCTCACAAGATACCACCGTCCGATGACCCGCGACGAGTTGAAAGACTTGGCTTGCTTTAGGCTTCTCCGCCGATATGGTGATGCAGTCTTTCTGCCACACCGCAGCTTATCCGAAACCTGTCGATGTGAAAACCCATAAAGAACTGCCCGCCTTCATTTCTACCCGTGGCGGCGTGGCTCTTCGTCCGGGCGACGGCGTGATCCACTCATGGCTCAACCGCTTGCTGCTGCCTGATACCGTCGGTACCGGCGGCGACAGCCACACCCGTTTCCCTATCGGTATTTCCTTCCCCGCAGGCTCCGGTCTGGTTGCTTTCGCAGCAGCGACCGGCGTGATGCCGCTCGATATGCCTGAGTCCGTATTGGTACGCTTCAGCGGCAGTTGCAACCGGGCGTAACCCTGCGCGATTTGGTAAACGCCATTCCGCTTTACGCGATTAAACAAGGTTTGCTGACCGTTGCCAAAGCCGGTAAGAAAAAAACATCTTCTCCGCCGCATCCTCGAAATCGAAGGCCTGCCTGATTTGAAAGTGGAACAAGCCTTTGAATTGACCAGACGCATCCGCGCGAACGCCGCCGCCGGCTGTACCGTGAAAGCTCAACAAAGAGCCGATTATCGAGTACATGAAATCCAACGTCGTGTTGATGAAAAACATGATTGCCGACGGCTATCAAGACCCGCGCACTTTGGAACGCCGCATCAAGGCTATGGAAGCACATGGTTGGCAAACCCCGAATTGCTCGAGGCGGATAAAGATGCCGAATACGCCGCCGTGATTGAAATCAACATGGACGACATTAAAGAGCCGATCATCGCCTGCCCGAACGACCCGGACGACGTATGCTTCATGTCCGAACGTTCCGGCACCAAAATCGACGAAGTGTTCATCGGGTCGTGCATGACCAACATCGGTCACTTCCGCGCCGCCTCCAAACTCTTTGAAAGGCAAGTCCGACATCCCCGTCCGCCTGTGGATGGCGCCGCCAACCAAAATGGATGCGAAAGAGTTGTCTGACGAAGGCCACTACGGCGTACTCGGCCGCGCCGGCGCGCGGCGGAAATGCCGGGTTGTTCGCTGTGTATGGGTAACCAAGCCCAAGTACACGAAGGCGCGACCGTCATGTCCACTTCCACCCGAAACTTCCCGAACCGCTTGGGTAAAAACACCTTCGTTTATCTCGGCTCGGCAGAGTTGGCGGCGATTTGCTCCGAACTGGGCAAAATCCCAACCGTTGAAGAACACCGCCAACATCGGCATCATCAACGAACAGGGGCGACCAAATCTACCGCTACATGAACTTCAACGAAATCGACAGCTGACGAAAGCGAGACCGTGAATGTTTAATAAGTAGGTAAAACCGTTTCAGACGACCCTTCAATGGCTAAATCCATGAGGTCGTCTGAAAATAAAGCAAGAACAGTTTTTCGCGCTGTTCTGTTTTTATTTTAAACCGCCGTTTTTCTCTTTTTGGGTGGAAGAGGGCGCATGAAACGATACGGTTTGAGTCGACAATATTCTCGCAATCTCAATGCTGATAGTTTGAGAAAAATCCGCCCAAAAATACCGCTTTTAGGCGGATTGGTCTGATTGATTCTGGTGTCGAATTGGAAGCCTGAATTTGCAAACTTTCCTCGTATTCTTGCTTAACGCCGCTCCTGCCTACGTATCAGCCAAAACGGCGAGCAGGGCGAAGGCTATCGGTGGGCAGTGCGCCGGCGAGGAAGGTGGGACGCCGTAGAGTTGGCTGGTAAACCCGAAGAGCCGTCCGCGAAGTGGAACAGCAAGCCGAGGCAGATGCCGCCGAAGAGCTTCAAACCCATATTGCCGTGGCGGGTGGTTTGCGGGGTGAAGGCAAAGGCGACGAGGTGCCATGACCCAGGCGGCGACAGGGTAAACCAATTTGCGCCACCAGGCGATGGCGTAGATTTGGGTGTTTTGGCTGTTGTTTTCGAGGTGGCTGATGTGGGTGGTCAGTTCGCCGACCGACATTTGGTCGGTTTGACAAAGCAATACGTCCATCAGGTTGCGTTTGACGGCGATCGGCCAGTTTTCTTCGGTGGCGGTCGAGACTTCGACTTTGTCTTCGCTCAGCGTGCTGCGGCGGATGTTTTTCAACTGCCAACCGCCGTCGTTGTTTAAAAACGGCGGATTCGGCCCGCTGCCTGCGTCAGTTCGTTTTTGTACGTTGCGCACCCAAATTTTTAATGCCCAGCAGGGTATGGTCGGGCAGCATTGCGCACGTTGATGATGCTGTTTTTCTTTGAGCCAAAGCCCGGGTATTGCCGGTGCTGATTTTGCCGTTGATGGCGGCGGATTTGATGTTTTTCGGCTTTTTGGCTGAGGGTGGGGCAATCCATTCGCCGAGCGCGGCGGTGGCGATGGCGAAAATCAGTCCGGAACTGCGACAGGATCAGCAGCAGTTTTTTTGGTGCTCATGCCGCTTGCTTTTATGACGGTCAGTTCGCCGCCGGCAGCAAGCTGGCTGAGGGAGACGAGTCCGCCGATGAGGACGGCGAGGGGCATGAGTTCGTAGAGCGCGCGGGCATCTCGCATGAGGACGTATTGCGCCATGGTTGCGCCGTTATAGCTGCCTTTGCCCAAGTCGCCGACTTCGTTGATGATCTCGAAAAAGCTGTACAGGGCGAGGAAGGCCAGGAGGGCGTAAACCGCCATAACCGCCATTTGGCGGATGATGTAACGTGAAATCAGGTTCATTTTCCGCCTTTCAATCGTCAGACTTTTTGCCAACCGCCCGCCAGAAGGGGCTGGCTGGGCATACTGCGTACGCGCAGGAGTACGACGGCGATGGCGAACATGATGATGTGCATGGGCAGCAGTCCGAGCCAGAAATGGATTTTTGCCATCTTCCACGGCATTGCGCAGGAAGGTCAGTCCGTTTTGGTAAATTAGGAAAAGCCCGATGGCGACGAGGATGTTAGGTGGAAAGCGCTGCGCGGGTTGAAATAGGAAAGCGGCACGGCAAGCAGGCAGAGCAGGAGGACGCTGACGGTCAGCGAGATGCGCCACATCAATTCCGCCTGATGTTGCGGGTTGCTGCTGCCGATGAGCTGGGATGTCGGGATGGTGCGGCGGTGGGAAACGGGGTCGATGAGTTTGGGCGTGGTGCTGATAATCAGGCTGAGGTTTTGGAAGGAAACGCGGTTGTAGTCGGCTTTGCCGGCGTGCCGCTGTAACGGTAGCCGTTGCGCAGGTCGAGCGTGCGCTTGTTGTCGTTCAGCGAGAAATTGCCTTCTTTGGCGAAGATAATGTTGTCGTTGCCGTTTTTGTCTTGTTCGCGCAGGAACAGATTTTTCTGATGATGCCCGATTCGGTGTCGAAGGTTTCGACGAAGTAAACCCTGCCGTTACGCTTGCCCAGGCTGTTGAACTCGCCTGCTTTCCACCATCGACAATTTTTGTTTCTGCTTGAGGATTTCGGCGTATCTCGCGGCTGCGCAGCTCTGCCCACGGCATGACCCAAAGCCGCATGACGGCAATCAGGATGGCAAACGGCACGGCAAACTGCATGACGGGGCGTATCCACTGTTTCAACGCCAGCCCGCAGGAGAGCCAAACCGACATTTTCGCTGTCGCGCCAGTAGCGGTCAACACGGTCAGCGTGCTGATGAACGCATCAAAACCAGCAAAAAGCGGCGTCATGCCGATGACCCAGCTGACCAATGCTAACACGGCATCGATGGCGACGCGCCCGTCGGCAGCACGGCCGAGCAGGTTGATTGCCTGAGTGGAGACCAACACCGCCAAGAGGACGACGAAAATGCCGACGGCGGTAAAAGAGAGTTCTTTGATGAAGTTTCTTTGATAAATCATAGAATCGCGGCTAGGAGCGGTAGCGGTTCGGCGCAGGCGGATTGTCTGCGCAAGGTTTCAGACGACCTCTCAAATGGAGTACAATCTTTCCAACCGCTTTTCAGACGACTCTTTGATGCAAAGGGTCGTCTGAAACTACCCTGAAACCATCTCGCAATCAGGAGAATAAACGTGAATTTAGCACAAAAAGTCGGAACCTTGCAGCCGCAACAGGCAGGCGCGCAGTTATTTGTCTGCACCGAAACCGCACAATTAAACCACTCGACCGCCCTTGCCCTTTGACTCGCTTGAAGAAGGTCAAACTTTGCCGACACCAAAATCCTGACGGACAACGGTTTGCAGGCAGTCGCCGTCGTCCGCCTCGAAAAACCGACCGCGCCGCGCTGAACAAAGCTGCCGCCGAAGCCGCGAAATGGCGCAAAATCCGGGAAACGGTCAATGCAGACATCCATGCCTTCGATGAAGCGCAAGCCGCCGCCGTTGCCGAAGCTTTCGCCATCGCGCTCGGCAAACGCCGCCTACCGTTTCGACCGCTACGAAAAAGAAGCCAAGCCCGCCACCCGCACAGCCGTGTTTTACACCGCACACGAAGCCGCCGTCAAAGAAGCCTTTACGCGTCGCCGAAGCGCAAGTTTACGACAAAGCCTCTGCCGCGACTTTGGGCAATGCCGCGCCCAACGAATGCACGCCCGAATTTTAGCGCGCACCGCCAAAGCCGAAGCCGAAAACTGGGCGCACGCCAAAATCATCGAAAAAGACTACATCAAAGAGAACATGGGTTCGTTCTGGTCTGGTCGCCAAAGGCAGCGTGGAAGACTCCCATCTCGATTGAATTGAGCTACCGGCGCGGCCGGACAAAGAAGCCGCCCCGTCGTCTTGGTCGGCAAAGGGCATTACCTTCGACACCGGCGCATCTCCCTTAAGCCCGGTTTGAACATGGATGAAATGAAGTTCGATATGTGCGGCGCGGCAACCGTCATCAGCACCTTTCTGCGCCGCCGCCGTCAAACCTGCAACTGCCGATCAACCTCGTCGCCGTCGTCGCCACCTGCGAAAATATGCTCTCCGCGCGGCAAACAAACCGGCGACGTCGTGAAAAAGCATGAAAGGTTTGACGATTGAAGTGTTGAACACCGATGCCGAAGGTCGTCTGATTTTGTGCGACGCGCCCACTTACGCCGAGCAGTTCAAGCCCAAAGCCGTCATCGACGTAGCCACCCTGACCGGCGCGTGCATCATCGCCTTTGGGTCGACGACGTCAGCGGCGTGATGGGCAACAATCAAGATTTGGTCGACAGCCTCGCTCGCCGCCTCCCGCAACGTGGACGACAAAGCATGGCAACTGCCGCTTTTTGAAACCCACAAAGACCAGCTCAAATCCAATTTCGCCGACATTCCCAACATCGGCACGCCCGGGCGCAGGCATCGATTACCGCCGCCACCTTCCCCGTCTTACTTCACCGAAGACTACCCGTGGGCGCACCTCGACATCGCAGGTACGGCATGGAAATCAGGCAGCGAAAAAGGCGCGACCGCCGCCCTGCTCCCTTGTTGCTGAACCATCTCGCGCAACGTGAAATAAGCCTTGACGCCTGCGGGGCAAAGCAACCAACCCCGCAGGTCGTCTGAAAACGGAACGCATCAACTAATGCAGGCTGTTCGAAAACATATCGGGTTTGGTAACCCTCATTATGCAGCGTTGTTGTTCATCGTCCAGCAGTCGGTAATCTTACCGTCTTTGATTTTTAGAAAAATCCGTACCGACTTTGACGGCGGTTTGATTACCGAGCGTAGCGGTTACACGCCAATGTGCAGAAATTGTGTCGCCGTCGCGGGAACGGACCGAGTACGATTTCACAATGCAAATCTGCTTTTTAGCACGAATGGTAGCTATCCAAGCCTTTGCACCGGCTATGTCAGTTACGGGCGCGGGTGGTGGAGTGGAATCAGCGGTCAGATGCTTTGAAGTTGTTTGACAGCAGTTCATCGGCAATGTTGAGATTGCCATTCCACATCTGTGTCCATGCAGTATAGATTTTTTGTGTTTCGGTCATGCTTTTTGTCTCTTAACGATGTTGGGTAATAAGGAAAATCCTGTGCTGAAAAGCTGGGAAATGATGCTATGTAATCTTACCTGTCGTCAATATTGATACGAAAACGCTACCTCAATGCAGCCTGCGCTTTATCTGCACACCAAAAACAAACAAACGGAGAACCATGATGAAACCGCTATTTGCCGCATTGTCCGTCGCCTTTCTGCTCGGCACGAGCGTCAGCGTTCACGCCGCAGAACAGGCCAAACCGACTGACCGCAGCGTCCAAGTGTACAAAAAGCCGATTTGGCGGAGTGGAACCGCGAAAACGCAGCCGGAGGCAAAGGCCCGCTGCTCGGCCGCTTCGCTCAACCGCCACCAAACCGCCGCCCAAGACGCGTTCAGGGAAATCGGTTGGCTGACCCTGCTCGCCGGGCGCATCCATCGGCGAACACTAAAACACACCGGACAACGAAGACGTTTACATCATCGTATCGGGCAAAGGCGTGTTTACCGACAGCACGGGCAAACAGACTCAAGTCGGCGCCGGCGACATCACCATCGCCCGCCCCGTCAGTCCCATGCGTTGAAGAACACCGCAAAGAGCCGCTGGTCTTCCTGACCTGATTGCCGAAACCGCCGCCGCCCAAGCTGCCAAATAGCAGTCATCAGTTCGACAAGGTCGTCTGAAAACCATATTGCGTTTTCAGACGACCTTTTTGTTGTTTAGGCAACACTGATTCGTTCCAAGCAAACGAGGGGATGGCGCGCTGCCGCTGTTTCCGCCTTTTTATCATTTTTCAAGATATTGGCTCAGATGACCTTTGGTTTTCGCTGTCTTGTATGGGCTTGAGGTTTTGGCTGTTTTATGCGTCAAACCAAGTCGTCAAATTCTTGTCATATTAATAATGTGATGTTATATAATAACAATTTATTTGAAATATGACGGGAAACCTAAAATGACACAAACCACGCTTAAACCTATTGTTTTAGCATTACTGATCATCAATCTTCCTGCCGTCGCCCAAGCGCATGAAACCGAGCAGACGGTGGACTCTGGAAACGGTCAACGTCGTCGGTAAAGCCATCCGCGCGCCACTTCGGGGCTGCTGCATACTCTCGACTGCCTCCGACAAAATCATTGCCGGCGATACTTTGCGGCAAAAGCCGTCAATCTCGGCGACGCGCTCAACGGCGTGCCGGGCGTCCATGCTTCGCAATACGAGCGGCGGCGCGTCTGCGCCTGTGATACGCGGGCAGACGGGCAGGCGGATTAAAGTGTTGAACCATCACGGCGAAACGGGCGACATGGCGGATTTCTCGCCCGACCATGCCCTGATGGTGGACACCGCCTTGTCGCAACAGGTTGAAATCCTGCGCGGACCGCAACGCTGTTGTACAGCCGGGCAATGTGGCAGGTTTGCGGATGTTGCCGACGGAAAAATTCTCGAAAAATGCCCTGAAAACGGCGTATCGGGCGAACTGGGGCTGCGTTTGAGCAGCGGCAATTTGGAAAAACTCACGTCCGCGGCATCAATGTCGGACTGGCAAAACTTCGTGTTGCACACGGAAGGGCTGTACCGCAAATCAGGCGACTACGCCGTACCGCGTTACCGCAAGGAAGAAGGTCGTCTGAAACGCCTGCCCGACAGCCATGCCGATTCGCAAACAGGCAGCATCGGGCTGTCTTGGGTGAGGCGAGAAAGGCTTTATCGGCGCGGCGTACAGCGACCGTCGCGACCGTTACGGCCTACCCGCCCACAGCCATCTCTACGACGACCGCCACGCCGACATCATCTGGCAGAAGAGTTTGATTAACAAACGCTGATTTGCAGCTTTATCCGCACCTGCTGACCGAAGAAGACATCGATTACGACAATCCGGGCTTAAGCTGCGGCTTCCACGACGACGATACGCACACGCGCATACCCACAGCGGCAGACCGTGGATAGACCTGCGCAACAAACGCTACGAAACGCGCCGAATGGGAAGCAGCCGTTCCCTCGGTTTCGAAGCTCTGCGCGTGCATTTGAACCGCAACGACTACCGCCACGACGAAAAGCGGGCGATGCGGTAGAAAAACTTTTTAAAAACAAAAACGCAAAAACGCCCGCATCGAATTGCGCCACCCGCCCATAGGTCGTCTGAAAGGCAGTTGGGGCGTGCAATACCTGACCCAACAATCCAGCGCGCTTTCCGCCATTCCCGAAACTGTCCAACAGCCGATGTTGATCGACAACGATGTGCATCATTACAGCTTTTTCGGCGTAGAACAGGCAAATTGGGACAACTTCGCTTGAAGGCGGCGTGCGCGTGGAAAAACAAAAAGCATCTATCCAGTACGACAAAGCCCTGATTGATCGGGAAAACTACTACAACCACCCCTGCCCGACCTCGGCGCGCACCGCCAAACCGCCCGCTCGTTCGCACTTCGGGCAACTGGTATTTCACGCCACACCACAAACTCAGCCTGACCGCTCTCCCATCAAGAACGCCTGCCGTCAACACAAGAGCTGTACGCACACGGCAAACACGTCGCCACCAATACCTTTGAAGTCGGCAACAAACACCTCAACAAAGAGCGTTCCAACAACATCGAACTCGCGCTGGGCTACGAAGGCGACCGCTGGCAATACAATCTGGCACTCTACCGCAAACCGCTTCGGCAACTACATCTACGCCCAAACCTTAAACGACGGACGGGGCCCCAAATCCATCGAAGACGACAGCGAAATGAAGCTCGTGCGTAAGCAACCAATCCGCGCCGACTTCTACGGCGCGGAAGGCGAAATCTACTAAAGCCCACACCGCGCTACCGCATCGGACTTTCCGGCGACTACGTCAGAGGTCGTCTGAAAAACCTCCCGTCGCTGCCCGGCAGGGAAGATGCCTCACGGCAACCGTCCACCATCGCCTGCTGACCAAAACGCCCCGCGCGTTCCCGCCGCACGGCTCGGCTTCCACCTGAATGCCGCGCTGACCGACCGCATCGATGCCCATCTCGACTACTACCGCGTGTTTGCCCAAAACAAACTCGCCCGCTACGAAACGCGCACGCCCGACACCATATGCTCAATCTCGGCGCAAACTACCGCCGCAATACGCGCTATGGCGAGTGGAATTGGTACGTCAGCCGACAACCTGCTCAATCAGTCCGTTTACGCCCGCAGCAGCTTCCCGTCCGACACCCTCGCAAATGGGACGCAGCTTCACCGGCGGCGTGAACTTTAAGTTTTAAGCGAGACGGATTTCTGGCGAAACCTTAAATGTGTTCAGAGGCAGCCGTCAGGTCTGCTTTTGAGGATGTCGGGTTTCACGGGAATGTGAGAAAGGTCGTCTGAAAACCATATTGCGTTTTCAGACGACCTTTGAGTTTGTATAGTGGATTAACTTTAAACCAGTACGGCGTTGCCTCGCCTTAGCTCAAAGAGAACGATTCTCTAAGGTGCTGAAGCAGCAAGAATCGGTTCCGTACTATCTGTACTCGTCTGCGGCTTCGCCGCCTTGTCCTGATTTAAATTTAACCACTATAGTGCCGCTCAAACCTTATCGGTTGAAAGTTCAAGAAGGATAGCGCGACAGGCTCAAGTCGTCGCTGCGGATTTCGGTGTCTTTGCCGCACACGATATCGGCGGTCAATTTTGCCGAGCCCAGCGACATGGTCCAGCCCAAAGTACCGTGACCCGTGTTCAGGAACAGGTTGTCAAAGCGGGTGCGGCCGATTAGCGGCGTGCTGTCGGGCGTCATCGGTCTGAGGCCGCTCCAGAACAATGCCTGATTCAAGTCGCCGCCTCGGGGAACAAATCGTTGACGACCAAAAGCCAGCGTTTCGCGGCGTTTTTCGACAGTTTGATTTCGTAGCCGGACACTCCGCCATACCGCCGACGCGGATTCTGTTGTCGAATCGTGTGATGGCGACTTTGTAGCTTTCGTCCAAAACGGTGGAAACCGCGCGCCGTCGGAATTTGTGACCGGCAGGGTCAAGGAATAGCCTTTGACGGGATAAATCGGCAGATTGAGATCCAACTGCGCCAAAACCGTTCTGCTGAAGCAGCCGAGCGCGCAGACGAAGGCATCTGTTTCAAACCGTTCTGTTTCGGTTTCGATTGCGCTGATGCGCTGGCCGTTGTGTTCGATGCGGCGGATGGTTCGGTTGAAAATGGAACTGTACGCCTTTTTCAGACACAGTTTGTACAGGTTTTGGGTAAAAGAGGTGGCAGTCGCCGGTCGCATCCGCAGGCAGGTGCAGGCCGCCGGCAATTTTGGCGGTAACGCGTGTAAGTGCAGGCTCGAATTTCGCGCATTCTTCGGGTTTCAGACGACGGTAGGTACGTCGTACCGTTCCAAAAACGGTAACGTCTTGTTCTGCCGCTTCGACTTCTTTGGCTTGGCGGAAAATCTGCAAAGTTCCTTTTTGCGTCCTTCGAAATTCTGCCGGTTTGCGCTTCAAAACGGCGGAACATTTCACGGCTGTATTCAGAAATCCTGACCATGCGCTCTTTGTTGATTTGATAGCGGGATGCCGTGCAGTTTTGCAGCATTTGCCACAGCCATTCGACTTGATACAGACTGCCGTCGGGGCGGAACAGCAGAGGAGGATGGCTTTTAAACAGCCATTTCAGTGCTTTGGTCGGAATGCCGGGTGCCGCCCAAGGCGTGGTATAGCTGCGCAGAGCCGACCCGCATTGGCGAAACTGGTTTACATTGCTACGCCTTCGGCGCGGTCGATTACCGTTACCTCAGCGTCCGCCTTCCGCCAGATACCACGCGCAAGATACGCCGCAACTCCGCACCTCAAAACAAGCACTTTCATTTTGTTCCTCCGCCGACTGGTTTGATATAGTGGATTAAATTTAAATCAGGACAAGGCGACGAAGCCGCAGACAGTACAGATAGTACTGAACCGATTCACTTGGTGCTTCAGCACCTTAGAGAATCGTTCTCTTTGAGCTAAGGCGAGGCAACGCCGTACTGGCTTTAAAGTTAATCCACTATAAATACGATATCGGGTCGTCTGAAACACCTTTCAGACGACCTCAGGCATCAATCGAGGCAACGCTCCGTCTTTGACTTTCTGTTTGAAGTCGCGCGTTCTGCATTGACGATGACTTAATCATCAGAAAGCGAGTGCGATCAGGTTGGGCAATGCCATCAGGCCGTTGAACGTATCCGAAGCCAGCCATACCAAATCACGGCTCAAGACTGTACCCAGCATGACGGAAGAGACATAACCGACGCGGTACAAAAACCGCAAACTTCTCGCCGAATACATAAACCGCGCATTTCTCCCCGTAATAGCACCCAGCCCAAAATGGTTGAGTAGGCGAAGAAAAATCAGACCGATGGTGACAATCCAGCCGCCGATGCCGGGCAGCATTTTTGAACGTGACGGTCGTCAGCGCCGCGCCGCTCAATTCAGGTTTGACAAACTCGCCGCCCGCGCCGAGCAGGCCCATGACCAAAAATGATGCCGGTAATCGAACAAACGACGATGGTGTCCAAAAACGTACCGGTCATGGAAAACCAATGCCTGACGGACGGGATGGTCGGTTTTCGCGGCTGCGGCGGCAATCGGTGCAGAACCCATGCCCGCTTCGTTGGAGAACACGCCGCGCGCCACGCCGTAGCGGATTACCGTGCCGATAGCGCCGCCCGCCACTGCCTGCGCGCTGAACGCATCGGAGAAAAATCAGCTTGACGGCAGGCACCAGCGCATCGGAATGATGACGATAAACGGAAACCACCGCCCACCACATAAAAACACTGCCATAGCGGGTACGATGAAAGAAGCGGCTTTGGCGATGCCTTTGATACCGCCCAAACGACGATGGCAGCCGAACCGTCAACGTAATGCCGGTATAGACAGGTTCGACGCCGAAGCTCGTCTGAACCGCTTGAGCGACTGAGTTGGACTCGCACGGAACCGCTGATGCCGAACGAAGCGAATGTGCCGAATAAAGCGAACGCCAACGCTATCCATTTCCAGTTTTACCCAAAACCGTTTTCGATGTAATACATAGGGCCGCCGGACATTTCGCCTTTGGAGTTGGTCACGCGGTATTTCACCGCCAACACGCCTTCGCCGTATTTGGTCGCCATGCCGAAAACGGCGGTCATCCACATCCAAAATACCGCGCCCGGCCCGCCGGTCACTACGGCAGTCGCCACGCCGGCGATATTGCCCGTGCCGATGGTGGCGGACAGGGCGGTCATCAAAGCAGCGAAATGGGGAAATATCGCCTTCGTGGTCTTCGCCGTCTTCATGCTTCTTTTGACGGCACGAAAGCCTGCTTCAGCGCATAGCCCAACATGGTGAATTGCAAGCCTTTCAGCATGACGGTCAGCAAAATGCCCGTACCGACCAGCAGCACCAGCATGACAGGCCCCCAGACCCAGCCGCTGATGGTTTCGAAAAAGGCTTTGAGGTTGTCTAAAAACCATTGCATGAGTTTCTCCTTTGTCTGTTTTATATTTTTACGCACCACTATTTTTGTAGTGTCATGTAATTTCAGCACAGAATGTTCAAGAACACAATATCTCTATTTTTAAAAATTTTCGATGTCACACCTTATGCGGAGGCCCTGGTGGGCGGGCTATGACCCATTTGTCGACAATCTGCAGCAAATAATGTGAATGCCAGCTTAAGATTGATAATCTGTAAACGCGCTACGGTTCAACTCGAAAAACCGAGGTCGTCTGACGGCGGACGCTTTGGGGATGGAAATACGCCACAGGTTGCATCGGTATGGTTTGAGCGATAAAAACTGCGCACAGTAGTTTGGAGGGGATGTCCAACTTTTGAGGTTGCAGTTCGGTTTCAGGGCTGACCTTTGGGAAACAGCCGTTTGTCGGGAAGGGCTGAGCGCCGTTTATGGTTTGACGGCTTTTTCCGTTGATGGTGACGGATGTGAGTTTGAGGTCGTAAACTGCCGCATCGTCGGTGTAATTGATTTCGCGCGGGATATTTGTTGAAGAGCGGGGGCGACGAATAGGTCGCGGTGTCGTCGCCGCGTTTGACGCGGTATTTGTTGACGTGGTGGTACCGCCGCCGATTTTGTAGTTTTCGCTGCCGACTTTGGTCATACCGCTGACGGGTAGAGTTTTTGCCGTTGGTGATGTTCAGACCGGACGGCAGGCGGGCATCGTCGGCGCAAGCCGCTACCAGCGTAAAAGGTCAGCACCCCGGTTTTGCGGTTTCGTCGAACCGCTGCCGTAAGTGATACTGTTGCCGCTGAATTTGGCTTCGGCAAGAGTTTGCCACCGCGGACGTCTTTATAGTATTTGGACGAGGTGTTGCCGCTGATGGTGCCGCCTGATTCGAAGTGATGCCCATCGGGACTTTGATTCTGGACACGATGTTGTACTGGTTGCCGCTGCGTGTGAAGGTCATGGTAGCGGCATGCCGTAACCTCCCGAGTATTTCAGGGCGGCTGATTGGGGCAATCCTGCGGCATAGGCGTTTGCGACGCTTAGGAGAGGCGGCGGCGATTAGTGAATTGGGTGACTCACGATATTTCCTCCTGTCCTGGGTCGTCTGAAAGTTCAGACGAGCTTTTAATGAGATTGCCCGAACCAAACATAAATTCCCAATCTGGCTCTGTAATAGCTGTTGCCGCTTGCGTTGTCGAAGTCTGCAAACTCACCGGGCATGTTGCGCCGCTTTTTCGCCAAACTGAGAAAGCGCGATGAGGTAGTCCAAATAGAGCATATTGTCGTTTGGGGCATGTCGAATGATGGTGTCGCCATGCCGGTTCATCAAATCGAGGCGCGATGCGACTGCCCCGAGCCTTTACGCCAGTTAGAAAGAGGATCAGGCGGACGAACTCGTCTTCTTCGACGTTGATTTGTCATGGCTTCGTCCAAAAGGCGTTCCGCCTCGTATTTACCCAACCTTATCATGCTGTCGATGACGGGGTAATAGGAGGTGCAGCACTTCGGCGAGGTCATTTCTCCCGTTGATGGGCTACGGCATCGATGGCTTTGGTACCGCCCGATAAATGACTAGAAATTGAACCTGCTCAGACCGTTCACACGCGGACAACCGGAAAAATTCATCTGCGGCGGTTTGCCGCCATTTGGAAATTTTCTTATGGCGGCAGATCTCCGACAGGATGTTTTGCAGCATCAGTGTTTTATAAAATGATGAAAGACTGAACATGTTTTCATAGTGGTAACGCATTGTTCGTTCCTTCCTCGATTTCCCTTTTGTCAGAAAGAGGTCGCGGGCAAACGGGAATGATCCATTTGAATTTCCACTGGCAACGATTAAACCATCGAACCTCCGGAAAGCCGTCGTCTTCAGGATGCTGCCGCATGGCTTTCGTCACAGCGGTCCAAGTGATGGTCGATCAGCCAGTTTAGGCAGTGCAGCTTTGAGCCGGGAGAAAGAGCGGTGGCGAGCGTCTCCGACAACAAAATCGCATACCGCCCGCGTTGTTTCAGTTGTTTTTGAGGCTGGTTGGGCCAAATCGATGGCTTTGCTTTGGCGTTTACGGTAGTCGGATTCGGAAATGATATCCGAGGGTCAACCGGTCGGCTCATGGTGTTTCCTTGTAGGATGCTGCGCATTGCAGGATTACGCGAGTAAGGTTTGTCCTTCTCGGCGTTGCGCTCTGAATTGAATGCGCGGTTGCCTTCGATTTTCAGACGACCTGCAACGAAATCGGCAGCGGCTTGCGGGAAAAGGCGGTGTTCGACGGTCGGACGCGTGCGGCAACGTCGTCGGGCGTGGCCGCCGTCGAGGATCGGGACGATGCCTTGAGGAGATAATCGGACCGCGGTCCAGCTCGTTACGCGGCGGATGGTGCAGCCTGCGACGCGGCAGCCGGGCTTCAAGGGCGCGTTCGTGGTGTGCAGGCCGTGAAGGCGAGGATGGATGGGTGGATGTTGATCAGGCGGTTTTGAGTAATGGGCGCAGAATTCGGGCGTGAGGATGCGCATACAAAGCCTGCGAGGACGGCCAAATCAGGTTGATAGGCATCGATTTTCCATCATGGCTTGGCCGAAAGCGAGGCGGCTGGGGAAGTCTTTGTGGTTAGAGGCTGTCGGTGGCGATGCCGCGTTCCGGCTACCCAAGCCAGTCCGGGCGGCGGTTGCGCTGTTGCTGAGGACGGAGGTGATGCGGGCGTTTTGGAGATGGCGGTACGTGACGATGGCCTGCAGTATTGCCGCCGCGGCCGAGATGAGGATAACGATGCTTTTCATGGCGTTGGTTGTAGGAGGTTGGTAGGTTTTATTGTATAGCAAAACAAAATCGCAAATGTTATGGCGCAGGTTTATTGGGGGTCTGATGATAGGAGGTCGTCTGAAACGGGTAAACCATGTTTTGCGAATATATGAACAGAAATGCCCGAAACGGATTCCGTTCGGGCATCGGGTTCAAAAGCAGGCTTATTGACTTTTGAATGTCAACTTGACCGGGAGCGGTTGGAAATCTTCGGGTTTGCTGATTTTAACCAGCTTCACGTCGAATACCAAAGTGGAATTCCGACCGATTTTTCCCGTCTGCATGACTTGGTCGCGGTAGGCGAGTTTGGATGGGATGTGAAAGGTTGGCTTCGCTGCCTTCTTTCAAGAGTTGGATGCCTTCAGCCCAGCCAGATAACTCAGCTGACGGGGAAGGTAACAGACCGCCGTTGCTTTTGCTGCTGTCGAAGACGGTACCGTCAATCAGGCGCCTTCGTATTCGACAACGACGATGTCGTCTTTTTAGGCTGCTCTGCCGTCACCTCTTTGGTGATTTTGTATGCAGGTCGGAAGCGTGGTTTTCACACCCTCTTTAGTGGCGTTTTCTTTGAGGAACGCTTCGCCTTTTTCCAGGTTGGCTTTGGCGTCAGCCTGCAGTTTTTCCGCCGCTTTGACTTGTTGTTCTTTCAGGAATTTCATCGCGACTTCTTGTGCTTGACTCAGTCATTTTTGCTTTCTCTGCCGTCATAAGAGGCTTGCAAGGCTTCGATGAAGACTTTCATGTCGATTTCCGCGCCCTGATCTTTCATTTGTTTCAGGAGCCGCCGATGTCCATACCCATTGCGTAGCTGGCTTGTTGGACCGTGTCGCCGATAGAGGATGCGTCTTTTGCGGCAGATGCGCCGGGCTGCGGATGCCGATGCGGGCGCAGAGCTGAAGCAGGTGTATTGGCGTCTTTTTGTCGCAGGCGGTCAGTGCCAATGCGGCGGCGATTGCCACGCGCTGAATTTGAAAGTTTTGTCTCATGATGTTTTCGTCTTTTGACAAGGTCAGTAAAAGAAAGTCGGGATTATAGCCCAGTTTGAATCAAAAGGAATCAAGGCTGTTTAAATTTTCGGCTTATCGTGTAAAAGCCGTTTTCAGACGACCTTCGATTTTAGGCTTCGTCATATCGTGGTGTTCGATGGTAAAGCCGCTTTTTCTGTATGCGCTGAAACGTTCGCGGGCGTCGGCGAGCTCTTCCAGCTGCCTACAATTTCAAGCACGCGGGCGGGGATGACGGTGGCTTCGTTCCAAAAAGTCGGGCGAGAGATTGAGGACGGTGGCGTTTTTCAGGGACGGTGGGTAAAGTATCGCCGAACGCGAGCCATACGGGTGTTTCAGACGACATGGGTTGGCTGGTTGCCAAATTTCATGCGGAATGAAGCTTTCGAATTTGCTGCCAAAGGTCGCGGTCGAGGCGGCGGATGGTTTCATCGGAATCGACCAGACCAATATCTGCCCGCCATCGCGTCGGCGCGCAATCAGGGCGGCAGGCGAAAGGCGGCGGGGTCGGCGGGCGTGGGTGTAGAAAGTGGCTTTGGGCATGATGCACGGGCAGGGAGGAAATGGGGATTATAGTAAAAACGTTGTGAAAAGGGCTATGGTAGGCTGCCTCACCGGCTTGGTTATCAAACGTATTGATCAGCCGCCTCCCTGCCTGCGTCAGATTATTCAGGCATCCGGACGCTTGTCAGGATGCCTTGTCAAGAGTATCGGGTTTCAGACGACCTTTGGGGATGGTTGTTTGTATAGTGGATTAACTTTAAACCAGCACGGCGTTGCCTCGCCTTTGCAGCTCAAAGAGAACGATTCGCTAAGGTGCTGAAGCACCAAGTGAATCGGTTCCGTACTATCTGTACTGTCTGCGGCTTCGTCGCCTTGTCTCTGATTTAAATTTAATTCACTATAACACGATGGAAAATTTACTGAACGGGAAGCCTGGAAATGTCCGTAATATAGTCAATTAAAAACAAAATAGTACAATACTCAACTTTGAAGGTCTAACCATGGCATACTCTGCGGACTTAAGAAACAAAGCTTTAAACTATTACGAACAATGCAAAAACATCAGCCAAAACCGCAGCAACGTTTAACTTGTCAAGAAACACGCTTTACCTGTGGATTCGCCTTAAAAAAACAAACAGGCAGCCTAAAACATCAAGTTACCGGGCTCTAAATGCTGTCAAATTGGATAGGCAAAAACTGGCCCAATATGTTGGCAACACCCGGATGCCTATCTGCATGAAATCGCAAACATTTTTGATTGTACGCCAGCCGCCGTTTTGCTATGCACTCAAAACAGATGGGGATGACGCGCAAAAAGACCACCACTTACAAAGAACAAGACCCGGCCAAAGTGACGCATTATTTGACACAGCTAGCCGAATTTTCCGACTACCAACGCGTTTATTTGGATGAAACAGGATTTGACCGCCACCTGTTCCGTCCCTATGCCCGCAGCCCGAAAGGGCAAATAGTGAAAAGCGCAGATAAGTGGAAAAAGATACCAACGCTTATCTCTGGTGTCCGCACAAGTCGGCAACCGGCTGATTGCTCCGATGGTTTATCAAAATACGATGACCGGAGTCTTTTTGAAGCGTGGTTTCAGCAATGCCTACTGCCCGCATTGACTCAAAAATCGGTGATTATTTTTAGATAATGCACGATTTCACCGTATGGGGTCTTACGGGAAAATGGCGGGAAAAATTTGGGACATAGGTATTGCTCTTCGCACCTTATTCACCTGAGCTCAACCCGATTGAGAAGGTGTGGGCGAATATTAAGCGGTATCTGCGAACCGTATTGTCTGATTACGCCCGATTTTGACGATGCGCTACTGTCCTATTTTGATTTTAATTGACTATAGTATAGCGGTAGAGGATGTCGTCCCTCACGGGTTCCCAAACCGATATTGTGGATAATCGAGGGTCTGTCTCCGATTTTGCGGTCGGAGACGATGCCGATGTGGGGCGGTTGCCTCGTAAGTCCCCAAGTCACAATGTCGTCCGCCTGATAATTCGTATCCTGTACCGCCCAGCCTTGGCGTGTGAAATAAGTCGCGAGGTTGGGCACTCGGCGGTGGTCGATGTTGGCATCGGTTGTTTCAAGCCCCAACGGTTGGGATAGGGCGGAGTAGTTCCGCCTCGCGTCTTGATGGACAGTTCTTGCAAATCCATATTTTGTCGCGCAGGGCGCGATGATGACGTCGGTACATACGCCTTTTTCATCGGCACATCACCCATCGGATATTTGAGTTTGGTATAGGCGAGAGTCATAACGCAGGGTCTTGCCGATTTGGTTGCGCGCAGATTGGACGATTTTCGGGGATGGTCGGTCGGGTTGGGTAATGGATTGTGAAGAGTCGGTACGGATAAGTGGGGATGGTCGGACCGTAAGGGCTGTGATAAAACCAAAAAGCCGCAGCCGTAATCAAAGGCAATGGCAACCGCAATGCTGGCAAGAACGAGATTGAGGGAGGTTTTGCAGTTTCACGATTTGCGCATGGATTTAATGTAAATGTTATATTCGTTATTTATCGATTTCGGGGTGGGGTGGCAATCAAAAGAGGAGTAACGGTCTTTATTGTATATTCGGACGGGTAATCAATACGTTTTTGAGGGAAAATGGCACTTTTGTTAACGCTAAATCTCCTGTTTAGTCAAAATGATACTTTGTTTTGCATACCTTTTCCAAGTACGGCATTTTAGAATCCGCCTCTTTTGATGAGAAAAATACCAGCATTAGCAGTAATGCGGTATAAGTCTTCACAGCCTGATTGTAGAATTTCGCTCGAAAATTTTAGGGCAAAACCGATAATTTGAATTCCAACCGTTTCGATATAAAGCGCAGCATGCAAAGTAAACTTCAATATTCCGATATTGTTTAATTTTGTTGTTCTTTTATATCAATCAAAAACATAAACCCACCATACCCAAAAGGAATTTCCGGTGGAACGAATCTTCTTGTTTCTCGCAACCAATATTGCTCGTTTTGGTCGTCATCCGCGTTGTTTTTGGCCGTACTTGGCATACACAGTACGGATCAGGTCGGCAGCCTGCTGGCGTATCTCCGCCGTCGTCGGCTTTGCCGGTTCGATCATTTCATTGATTGATGTCCAAATCCATCGCGAAAAACTCGGTCGGTGCGAAGTCATCGCTAGCCGCGCAACTCAAGCGAAGCGTGGTTGTTGGCGACTGTGGAAGCGACAGGCGAGGCAGTGGATCCGAAAACGCCGGAAGTGGCGATCTACCATTCCCCGAACCCAATGCCTTTTGCAACCGGTGCCGCGCAACAGTTCGCTGATTGCGGTGAGTACGGTTTGTTTCGAGCGCATGACGCGGGATTTGAAGTTGAAGCCGTTTTGGCGCACGAAATGGCGCACGTCGGCAACGGCGATACGTTACGCTGACCTTGATACAGGGCGTGGTCAATACGTTTGTGGTTTTCCTTGCCACATCAGCTTCCTCGCATGATTGCACGCAACAACGACGGCAGCACTCGCAAGGCACATATTTTTAGTCAGCACGGTATTGCAGATCGTGTTCGGCTTTTTGGCGCCATCATCGTGATGTGCTACCGTCAGCGCGAATACCGTCGTGATGCGGGAGCCGCCAAACTGGTCGGCGCGCCCAAAATGATTGCCGCGCTGCAACGCTTGAAAGCAACCCGAGCGATTTTGCCGCAGCAAATGAATGCGATGGTATCGCCAGCGATGCCAAAGATTCTTTGCTCAGCACCCATCCCTCTTGAAAACCGGATTGCCCGCCTGAAAGCTTTTATAATCAGGGCGATTCACATAATGGAAAGATGATCGAAGGTCGTCTGAAATGTGAATCGCCCAACCAACTCGGATATTCTTGAAAACCTGTTCATTTGATTTGTATCAGCTGGATTCTGTCATATTGCAGAACCGCTGTTTTCATTTAAAACTGTATTTTGGGTGTTCCGCAAATGAATCTGAAATCATGACAGCGTTTTTCGTTTGCGATTTTGTCTTGCCTCCTGATTGACGATTTCACTTTTATAATACCTTCCTCATTTTCATCTTCACACTTCTATTTAAATTTTCAACAAAATGACACACCCAAATTCCCCGCAATCCGAATTTTTACGCGGCATCAAAGAATGTTCCTCATGCTTATCGGGCTTTTTGCCGTGGGCGCTGATACCGGCGTACAAGGCGGGGCAGAAAGGGATGAGCTCGCTGGAAATGCTGCTGATGACGGCATGAACTTTGCCGGTGGCTCGGGAATTTGCAGCGGTCAACTTGTGGACAAACCCGCTGCCGATACCGATCATCGCTACCGTTACCATCATGATTCATTCGCGCCATATTTGATGGGGGCGGCAATCGCGCCTTATGCGGGATATGCGCTGCAGCCATGCCCGCGCTGTATGTGCGACGAAAGTTGGGCGCTGGCGTTTGCGGAAACCAAAAGCGCAAGGCGATGGGGGCTGCCGGCGTTCAATATGCCTTATTACGTGGGCGTGCTATCATCTTTATATCACTTGATCGCTTTTGCGGCGTTTGGCGCGGCGGTCGGGCCGATGTTCGGCGATGTAGCGGCATGCTTCGGCATGGCGTTTCCGCCGTGTTTTTTGTGCTGCTACGGGGTATGTGGAGCTACGGGCGGCACGCCCGTGGTTTGTCAGCCTGATTGTGGCGGGCGACTTATTTTGTCGGTGGACGGCATTGGTATGTGCCGATGGGCGCGATTTCCGCCCGCTTGCCGTCATCTTTGGGGAGAGAAGGAATGAAGGATTTGCTCTCGCAGTCGTTCCTGCCGTTTGCCGTATGCTGGCGTAACGTATTCCACCCGCCTTATCGGTCGCCTGCGCAACCGGACTTTAAGCCGCCGCGCACAAATCGTGATGGAAGCCGCGCCGGGTTGTGTGTTGATTTCGGTCATTGCCCCGTATTTCGTTTCCAATAAACCGCACGAGTTGATTGCCATTGTGCTGACCGTGCTAGCCGCAAGCTGGAGTTTTTCCATGTTGGTTACCGTGTTGATCGGCGGGCAGTTCAGTTGTTGGGGATGTTGATGCGGTAGGCGGCTGCGTTTGAGTGAAACCGGTTATACTACGCTTTCAGACGACCTTATCTTGTTATAATGTCGTCTGAGAAATTTTTATAAAGCAAAATCATGGCAAAACCAAGACATCTCGGCTTCTCACGCCGTCAACGCCCGCCTGTGGCAAAACCCGAAATCGATTACCGAACTCTACGTCCAAGAAGGCACGATGCCCGCACGCGGCGTGTTGGAAAAAGCGGCAAACGAAAAACGTGCGCATATTTCTCTCGCCGATGCCGACCGCCTCAACGCTATTAGCAAAGGCGCGCGGCATCAGGGCGTGGTCGGGTTTATCGACGCCTCCAAAAACCACGTTCACCGAAGACGTATTGGAAAACCTGGAGCGAACTGCCGCTATTACTGATACTCGACGGCATCACCGACCCGCACAACCTCGGCGCGTGCCCGCGTACCGCCGACGCAATGGCGTACACGCCGTCATCGCGCCGAAAGACAAAAGCGCGGGGCTGAACGCCACCGTCAGCAGCAAAGCGCGCGCGCAGGCAGAAAACCGTCCTATATCACCGTAACCAACCTCGCCCGCACCCTGCGCGAGGCTGAAAGAATACGGCATCTGGATCATTGGCACCGACATGGACGGCGATTCCGACCTCTACCATTGCGACCCGCCCGACAGCGCGGCATGGGTGATGGGCACAAGGCGAAGGCATGCGCCGCCTGACGCGCGAACATTGCGACATGCTGGTGTCGATACCCATGTTCGGCACGGTCGAAAGCATGAACGTCTCCGTCGCGCAGGCATGGTGTTGAGCGAAACGCGCCGTCAAAGAGTATTGAAAGCAAGAAATAGGGCTTAGGTTTAGAATAAAAACGTCGTCTGAAAACCAAAATTTCCGGTTTTCAGACGACGTTTTATTCAAAAGATTATCTTTATCCGACCATTTCATCGACTTTGCGTTGATAGCTTTTCAACAGCTCGCCGAGCGGGCGAAAGCGTTCGCTTCGTCGTCGGAAAGTTGCAGGTCGATGATGCGGACCGCGCCTTGGCGGTTGACGACGGTCGGTACGCCGATATACACGCCGTTTTCGTCCGAACTCGCCTTCAAGCAGGGTGGAGACGGGCAGCATCGACGCCTTGATTGTGCAGGATGGCGCTGAAGATACGGCTCAAACCCATGCCGATGCCGTGGCTAGTCGAGCCTTTGGCGGCGATGACTTCAAGCGGCATTGCGCACGGTGTTATAGATTTTGTCCATACGCGCCTGCCCGCCTTCTGATTGTTCGAACATCTTCTGAACCGACATACCCGCGATGCTGGCGGTGCTCCAAAGCGCACGATGCTGTCGCCGTGTTCGCCGATCATCATGGCATCGACGCTCCAAGGCGCGACGTCGAACTCGCTGCTCAGACAAACGCGGAAACGGGCGGGAGTCAAGGATGGTGCCTGAGCCGATAACGCGCCTTTTTGGGCAGCCCCTGAAAAGCGCAAAACGGCATAAGACAGTACGTCCACAGGATTGGAGGCAACTCAAGAAGATGCCGTCAAAGCTCGAAGCCAGCGACTTCTCGAAACGATGTCGCGGAAGATGCGCAGGTTTTGTCGATTAAGTCCAAACGTGTTTCGCCGAGCCTGCGCCGCGCCCGCGCAAATACACACGATGTCCGCATCCGAGCAATCATCGTAATCGCCGACGTAAATGCGCGCAGGCGAGGCGGCATAAGGCATTCCGTGGCGGAAGTCGCGCGCTTCGCCTTCGCGCGCGTGCGGTTGATGTCGATTAAAACCATGTCGTCGCACAAGGCTTGGTTGAGCATGGAATAGCGTAGCTGACACCGACCGCGCCCAAGCCCAGCAACGACCACTTTGTTACCAACTTTTTCATGTTTGTTCCTGTTTGTTTGTGAATAGGAATTATTAATAACACTTGGACAGGGTGGCGTCAAATTTCAGACGACCGAGGTTTTGAAATGCTCAAAAATGGGCGGAAACGGCGTGCAAAACGACCTCATCCAAAACGGGCGCAGCATTTGTTGATAGCAGGCGTGATGTTGGAAATGAAACCGTATATGACGCAAAATGGACTTGATTGGTTAAGGCAGACAGCACAATCCCAAATTGTCGGCGTGGAAAGTATTGCTGAAAACTTTGTAGGAGAACGGCAAAGCCGAGTCAAACCACAGACGCAGCTGATGGGATAAACACGGCTGAATATTGGCAAAAAGAGATTGATTAAAATGGTCTTAGAGATCAAAGAGGTCGTCTGAAACTCAACTTTCAGACGACCTCTTAACTTTGCAGCAAAGCTAAAAAAATACTTCATCATTTCCTACTGGGAAAAATATGTTGTTCATAAATTGAGATTTATTGCTTAATCATTTATCTGTACAATCTGCCTCATCAAATATTTTAAGGAGGCAACAATGAAAAAAATGCCTGTATTGTTTGTCGGGCATGGCAGTCCGATGAATGTGTTGGATAAGGAAAATCCTTTCAACCAAAAACCTCAGCCTGATTACGCAAAAATTTGCCAAACCGAAAGCGATTTTGATGATTTCGGCGCATTGGTACGGCAGCCGTTTGCAGGTTACATCTGGCGAACATCCTGAAATGATTTACGATTTTTACGGATTTCCTGAAGAGCTGAGCCAAGTGCAGTATCCTGCGCCCGGTTCGCCTGAATTGGCGGAGCAAGTGCGCTCGTTATTGCAGCCGGAAAATGTCGGGCTGAATCCGACGCGCGGTTTTGATCACGGCGCTTGGGCGGTGTTGAAATTTCTGTATCCTGATGCCGATATTCCTGTGGTGCAGCTCAGTCTTAACCGTTTGCAGTCGGCAGAATGGCATTTCAATCTGGCGAAAAAATTATCCGATTTGCGCGAACAGAGTGTGTTGATTATCGGCAGCGGCAATATTATCCATAATCTGGGTGTGATGAGCAGGGCGCATATCAATCAAATCGGTGCGGGCTATGATTGGGCGTTTGCTTACCGCGAAGCAATCAATCAGGCGATTGCCGAACGGGATGACGACACGTTGATTCATTACGAACGGTTGGGCGAAAAGGCGATGCTCTCCGTGCAGACGCCGGATCACTATCTGCCTTTTCTGTGCATCATGGCATTGCGTGAACCGGATGATTCCATTACGTTTTTCAACGACAACCTTGTCGCAGGTTCTCTCAGTATGACTTCGCTTTTAGTGGGGTAAAAGAAAAAATATGGCCACGCTATTTCGGTCAGGTTATGATTCAATACAGCATATTTGATTGAAAATGCTAGGTTTACTGACGCGGGCTATTTTTTGTTTTTCAGTCAAAGAAACCAGTGCATCTGTTTTAAAAGGTCGTCTAAAAACCGGATTTGGTGTTTTCAGACGACCTTTGCTCTGCCGGTGAAGATTCGGGCTGTTTACTGACGGCTTATGGCGATGTGGTAGCGTGTTTCAAATGCGGTTTCTTCTCCCGCGTCCAGCTTGATTAACCCTAAGCCGTTGTTGAAACAGTCGGGAGCGCCGCTGAGGTTTTCGATGGCGATGGTGTCGCGGGTCGATGGGGTGAAGATTTGCAGGTAGGGATAGGAGGCGTCGGGGTAGATGCTCAGGGTCAGTCCGTTGCCTGAAAGCGTGCAGGCGGCGGGTTTTTAGCGTGCCAAGACAAAGCTGTTGTCCAATTCGATACCCGACAGGTTTGAGGTCGTCTGAAAACGGGTGTCGTCTATCATGTTGCCGTCAGGAACCAAATCGGCATCGAAGCTCAAGCGTTTGCTGCTGTCGATTTCCAGCGACCAATCGTCGGTTTTTGCCGCCGAGCGTGAAATAGGGGTGCCAAACCGTTTGCGAGCGGTATGGCAGTCGTGCCTTGGTTGCGGGCGGTGGAGTGGATGCTTGCCGTCTGCACTGAGGCGGTAGCGGACGGTCAGGCTGAAGGGGAAGGGATAGCCGCTGCCGTCTTGTGCGTAATCTGCGCGGATTTCGACTTCGACGGATTGCTCGTCGGCATGACTGTTGACGAGGGCGAACTCGCGGTCATACATCGCCGTGTGCCGCGTGTTCGGCGAGTTTGAATTTGCTGCACTCATACGCTTTGCCGTCGAAGCTGTATTTGCCGTGGCGCAGGCGGCAGGCGTACGGGCTGAGTTTGCCGCTGCGGAACCATTCGGTCAGGCTCGCGGGCGTGTTGCGGGGTGTCGTAAGCTTTGACGATGTTGAACCATGTGCCGTCGGGGCGGCGGATTTCGTAGCGGTTGAGCAGTCCGCCGTAAAGATAAATTTCCGCGCGTAAATCGGCGAAAGCGAGCAGTAGGCGGTCGTTGTCGGTTTTGAGTGTGAACATGAAGCGGCTCCTGATTGGGGTTGAGGGGCAGGGAGTAAAAAGGCCGTCTGAATGTTTTTCAGACGGCCTTTTTCAGGTTTTATTCTTTAACCAAAGGACCTGATTGCTTTTCGCTACCGGCGGCAATGCGTACCAATTGGAGAAATTCCGATTTCAGCTCAAACGGATCATCGCCTTGGACTTTCTGTACCATTTTTTCAATGTCGCTCCAACCCAGTTTGCCGTTGTATTCGCCGCCACGCAGGGCTTGCGCGTAAGAGGCTGCGGCAAGGGCAAGCAGGGTGTCTTTATCGGCTTGGTCAAGTGGTTTGCTGCCAACAGGAATTGCTTGTTCCATCAGCTTGCTGTCTTTTTCCCCAGGCAGTTTGTAGCGGACTTTGACAAAGGCGTATTCGTTTTTACTGCCTTTGACGGCAGGGGCTTTTTGATAGCGTGATTCGTTCAGCCAGCCGTTTTTGCCTGCCGGAATGATTTCATAGATGGCGGTCACGCTGTGGCCTGAGCCGATATCGCCCGCATCTACTTTGTCGTTGTTGAAGTCTTCATTGCGCAGGGTGCGGTTGGTGTAGCCGACCAAGCGGTATTCTTTGACAGTGGCAGGATTGAATTCGACTTGGATTTTGACATCTTGCGCAACGGTGGCAAGCGTGGAAGTCAGTTGTTGCTGCAGAACTTTTTTCGCTTCTTTTTCGTTGTCGATATAGCTGTAATTGCCGTCGCCTGCATCGGCAATTTGTTCCATCATGTCTTCGTTGTAATTGTCTGTACCGAATCCTAGCGTGCTGAGTGAAACACCTGTTTTACGTTTTTCGGCAACCATGGATTTGAGGGTTTCGGTATCAGATACGCCAACGTTAAAGTCGCCATCGGTCGCCAGCAGGATACGGTTGATGCCGTTGGGTACAAAGGCTTTTTGCGCTTGCTCGTAGGCCATGCGTAAAGCGGATTCGCCCGAGGTCGAGCCTTCGGCCTCCAGTTTGTCGATGGCCTTCAGGATGGTTTCTTTATCAGCACCTGATGTGGGTGGAAGCACCAGCTCTTCGCCTGATGAATAGGTAATCAGGGTAACTTTGTCCTGAGGACGTAATTGTTGGGTCAAGATCCGCAGCGTTTTTTGAACCAACGGAAGTTTATTTTCTGCATCCATGCTGCCGGATACGTCCACGAGGAACACAAGATTGGCAGGCGGCAGGTCTTTCTTTGCCGTGTCTTGTGCTTGGATACCGATTTTGATCAGCTTGGCTTCCGGTTGCCATGGAGAATCAATGGTTTCGGTATGAACGGCAAATGGACGGCCGTCAGTAGGCAGTGGATAGTTATAAGGGAAGTAATTGATGATTTCCTCAATCCGTACAGCGTCTTTGAGGCGGCTGTTCGCCATTGTTCAGAAATCGGCGGACGTTGGCGTAGCTGCCGGTATCGACATCGATGCTGAATGTGGAAACAGGCTCTTGGGCAACGGATTTGACCGGTTGGTCGGGTTGTTCTTGGTAGCGTTCAGTGTTTTCTGCAAGAGACAGATTTTCTTCAGCAACGGCAGCAGCAGGCAATGCTGAGTCCGGTGCGTCATGAAGATTTTCGGTTGATGAGTCTGAGTGGTCGAGTGGACCGGAACACGCTGTCAAAGCTGCTAAAGTGAGTATGGAAACGGTTTTCAGGAAGAAACGGGGCATGATTTAAGCTCCTGGGAAAGATCACATGCTGATTGTTAAAAGTGTTATTGGCAGTGTATTGGCAGATTCAACGCTGGCGCTGAGTCACATTTTTGAGTTTTAATGTGTGAATAGTGGGTTAAGTTTAAATCAGGACAAGGCGGAGCAATGCAGTACTGGTCTAAACTTAACCCACTATTTTTATGACTTGGGCAAGATTTTGTCGGGCTGAGACGATTTTGTAAAGACCTCAGCTCCGATTTATCTTACATTAACTTTTCTTCCGGCGACGTTCGCCAGGAAGCAGCATATCCGCCCATTTGATGATGTTGGCGACTTCTGCCGGATTGAGTTCGTAGAACTGGCCGCGTTTGAGGCGGTTTGGCAGGCCGATAGGGCCGAAGCCTACGCGGACGAGGCGGCTGACGGTCAGGCCTTGGCTTTCAAAAATACGACGTACTTCGCGATTGCGGCCTTCTTTGATGACGACGTTGTACCATTTGTTTGCGCCTTCGCCGCCTTGTTCGTAGATGCGTTCGACTTTTGCCAAACCGTCTTCGAGCATCACGCCTTCTTCAGTCAGGGTGCGCATTTGTTCGGTGGTCAACTCGCCCAATACGCGCACGGCGTATTCGCGTTCGACTTCAAAGCTGGGGTGGGCAAAGCGTTGAACCAGTTCGCCTGAAGTGGTTAGAATCAAAAGGCCGCTGGTATTGATGTCCAAACGGCCGATGGCCACCCAGCGGCTGCTGGCTGCTTGCGGCAGGCGGTCGAAAATGCTGACGCGGCCTTGGGGGTCGTCGCGGGAAACGATTTCGCCTTCTTGTTTGTAGTAGAGGATGATACGCGGCAGGCGGTCTGCCCATTTGAGTTTGATGATGCTGCCTTTGACGGTAACGTGGTCGTCGGGCGTAACTTTTTCGCCCAGTTGGGCTACGCGGCCGTTGACCGTTACCCAGCCGTTGCTGATCCATTCTTCCATTTCGCGACGAGAGCCGACGCCGGAAGCGGCCAGGACTTTTTGCAGGCGCTCGGGTTCAAATGCGTGAAAGGTCGCTGCGGCGCTCTTTCAAATCGCGCGCATGCTCCATGATTTTTTTGGTTTGGGTTGCGGACAACCAGTTTTTTTGGCTTTTGGCCGCACGTTGTTTAGGCGCGGTATTTTGAGCTTTGGGGGCCGTCTGAAACTTTTTTTGGCCGTAAGGTTTGCCTGATGTTTTTGCGTTCGTCGTCTGACGTTTTCTTTATTGGCAAAGGATTTGGCCGGTTTGGAAGGTTTTTTGGCGGTAGAGGATACGCCGTCGCGCCATTGGCGTTTGCTGGAAGGCTGTTTGGACATGATTTTTCCTAACTCGCTTGAAAAAGCGGTTCTTCTGCGGCGGTTGCGGCAGGGGTTGGATTGGGGGAAAAGGCCGTCTGAAAATCAGATTCAGACGGCCTGCCGATGAAAGGCTGTATTGTAACTCAACCAGTAAATTTTTGTTTGAAAATCCGAAAATTATGGCGAAAGGCGTTCGCGTATCCAGTTGCCGTCAACCAGGCGGTATTGGATGCGGTCGTGCAGGCGGCTCGGGCGGCCTTGCCAGAATTCGATACGGTCGGGAATAACGAGGTATCCGCCCCAATGCGGCGGGCGGGGAACATGCAGGGGATGTTTGACACCGATGGCCGCGGCTTTGGCCACCAATACGGCTTTGCTGGAAATCACTTCGCTTTGCGCGCTTGCCCATGCGCCGATACGGCTGGTATACGGGCGGCTTTCAAAATATTCGTCCGAAGCGGCGGCGTCGAGTTTTTCAATGCGTCCTTCAACGCGCACTTGGCGTTCGAGTTCCGGCCAGAAAAAGGTCATGGCGGCAAAAGGGTGTGCCGTATAGGAGCGTCCTTTGCGGCTGTGGTAATTGGTAAAGAAAACAAAGCCTTTGGGGTTGACTTCTTTCAGCAATACCATGCGGCTGTTCGGGCTCTCCGTCTTCGCCCACGGCAGCAACGTTGACCGCGGTCGGCTCGTTGACTTCGGCGTGAATCGCTTCGTTCAGCCATTGCTCGAATTGGACAATCGGGTCGGCGTGGCATTCGGCTTCCGACAGCTCGCGTTTGCTGTAATCTTCGCGGATATTGTGCAGATCCATTTTTATCCTCCGTTTTTCCGATATCGGGCCAGCGGGAAATGCCCCGACCCATCATACCCGATTTTGTTTCAGACGGCCTCAAGCGCTGCTGTTATAGTAGCGCTTTTATATGATACAAACGAAAAATCATGCAAACCGAAGTCGAACTGAAAAATCCTCAATCCGAAAATGGCGGACAAACTGCCCGCCTACGCACACGCCCGGGTTCCGCCGGACTGGACCTGCGCGCCTGTCTGGATGAAGCGGTGATCCTGCAACCGGGCGACACCTACCTCGTTCCGACCGGTCTGGCAGTGCACCTGCCAATCCCGACTACGCTGCCGTTTTACTGCCGCGTTCCGGCTCTGGGGACACAAACACGGCATCGTCTTGGGCAACTTGGTCGGACTGATCGACTCCGGACTATCAGGCGAACCTAAAGTCTCCGTGTGGAACAGGGGCAAAGAAGCGTTTACCATCGAGACCGATGGAACGCATCGCGCAAATGGTCATCGTCCCCGTTGTCCAAGCCTCGTTTAAAGTCGTGGACGAATTTGCCGCCAGCGAACGCGGCGAAGGCGGCTTCGGCAGCACGGGCAAGGCGTAAAACCGCCTGTTCAAATACAAAGGTCGTTCAATTTGAGCTGTGTAGAGAATAACCGCGTTGTTCGCAGAACCCGCCTACACGATGCACATTGAATAGGCCCTTATTGAATGCCTAAGATTTAGGGGTACTTCAGGATTCAGACGACCTTTTCTTCTTCCTCGTTCCAAAAATCATAAAAGTTAAACCATTGCAGCGGATTTTGCGCGCATTCTTGCGCCAAAATATCGGCGAAGCCTGCATGGCGGCGGTAACGGCGGCTTCGCGGTTGCCGCGTTTCCAGTCGGAGGTGTCGGTGAAGCGGCGCAGTTTCAAATGGTAGCGGCCGTTTTGTTGACGCAAAACAGCGTGTTCACTTCTGTTTTTAAGAGCGCCGCCAAGAGCCATGCGCCTTGCGGCATGGGGGCGGTATGGCCTAAGAAATGGATGTCGGCGGTTTTTTCGCCGCGCACGGGTACGCGGTCGGCGGCAATGGCTATCCATTCGCCGTCTTCGATGCGGCGGTTCAGCTCCATCATCAGGGTGGGATCCAAATCCGTGACCTGAATCAGGCGGATGTGTTCCGCGCCCGCTTTTACGCAGGCTTCGTTGAACGCCTGCGCGTGTTTGCTGTGTACCACACATTGAGCCTGCGAAGCCTTTATGGTGCGACACCAGCGCGCGGCAGACTTCGGTGTTGCCCAAGTGCGCAGGCGAAAATCTGCCCGCGTACCGAATCGCTCACTTGCGCATAAACGCCGTCAGGGTCTTCCAGTACCAAGTCTTCATAACGGATTTTGCTTTTGCGCTGCCATAACGGCAAAACGGTCGCATATTGCCTCGCCGAACGCGATAAATTGTTTGAATACGCCGTGTTTCCGGCAAACGGTATCGGGAAAGGCCGTCCGAGACGGGTTTGATACACGCAGGATATGGCGGCGCGGCAGGCGCGGTGGCGTGAAAATACAGTACCACAAACCAGATGCACGGCCTCATCAGGAAGGCGGGCAGATAGCGCACCATCAGCGTGGTCAGGGCGAGAAACAGGCGGCTGCCGCGTTTCGGGCTATGCCGCCCAGTGGTTTTGTTTATTGTCGGTCATGGTTTGGGTGTGAATTAAGTTATAGAGGATTGCACATCATCGTTTAGTAGAGAATCCCAAAATCTGTATCTAGCTTTTTAATGCTAAAAGTTTGTTCTGTTTGCATACCTAAATCATATTGGTATACATATTCTGCCAATTTCATTCCATCTATTAAAACAACTTTGGCATTGGGTAAAAGATATTTTGCATATTCAATTGCATCATTTGAATATTGGGCGGTGGTAATAAAAACTCCCTTGTCTGCATTTCTCCCCATTAATGAACCTACGAAACGTTTGAATTTCTGGTCTACCAATAGTGGAATCTTTATATCGTTTAAGCTTGTATATAAATTCTCCCAAATCCCAATATATCTTCCTTAATTTCCCCATCAATACCCCATCTTTTGCTATATTGAGTTACTGTCCCTGAATTTTCTACGCACCACCGTATCCCATTTTGTAATAAATCGACTACTAATTTTTCAGAAAACCTTGGGTGTTTTATGATAAGGTATCTATAATTTCAGTATATATTTCATGACGTATGGTTTTGTATGATGCATATAATAGTTCTTGAGGGGTTTCCTCAATAGAGTTTTTGACAAAGTGATCTGTAAAACAGGCTCAGATTTTATATTTCGTAAAGCCATTGTTTTTATCGATATATTCATTAACTCTCTTGATTACTTTTGGAGAGAAATTGCCTTCCTAATGAATTAATGACATAGTACCCTCGTTTGGGACGATCTAGTAATTCACATAGAGTTAAATAACTCAATGTCCAGGAAATACGATCATTAAAAATAATGCCATTTCCAGATTCATATTCTTTCGTTATTTCTTCATCGCTTGGTGAGAAATGTTTAGCTAATGGTGCGGTGAGTTCAGATTTTTCCAAACTTTTCCATCAGATAGTTTTCTAATATAGGTTTACGTAATTCTGAAAAATGTGGGATAGTCATCATAATCTCTTTCTATAGATTAAATACTTTTGCCCAATCGGTGTCTCAACATACCGAAAAACAGCCGTGTGTGCATTTTTGCTGATGCGCACGTTGTCGGCGAAGGCGTTGAAGTGGGACACGCCGTCAGCGGCGTATTGCACGGGCGTTTTTATCCAAACCGACTGACGCCGCGCCAGTACAGGCGGATGAGGATTTCGTGTCGAAATCCATGCGGTCGCCCGGTTTCTTCGCGGACGACCGAAAGCGCTGGGAACGAGCGGGTACAGGCGGAAGCCGCACATGCCGTCTTTGATGTCGCAAGACCAAGTGTGCAGCATGTTCCAGAAGTCGGTAATTTTGCGCCCGTACAGCCGCGCTGGGCGCGTCGCCGCCGTATTGCGGCCAGCCGCAGACGACGGCTTCGGTTTTTGTTCCGCCGCCGCCAAGAGTTTGGGCGTGTCGTCGAGATGGTGCTGACCGTCGGCATCGACCTGTAAAACATGGCTGTAACTGTTTTCTTCGGCGTATTTCAAACCGGTTTGACCGCCGCGCCTTTGCCGCCGCTGATGGGGCGGTAAAGGACGCGGATGCCGTCTGAAACCAATGCCGCAATACGGGTTTGCATTCTTCGCGCGAACCGTCGTCTACAATCAATACGTCCAAACCGAAGCCGTGCATGGTCTGCGCGACGCAGGCGATGGCGGCGGGTGGTTGTAGTGGGGGATTAACACTAGGGTTTTCATGGGGATACCGTTTTTCAGACGACCTTCTCGCAGCGCAAGATGCTGTGTCCGCGTCCGATGCCGTCTGAAATTTCCGCCACTTTCAATCCGGCGTTTTCAACGCAGCGTATCAGGTCTTCGGAATGGAAGATTTTGCTGTTGCCGTTGGCCATGGCGGTGAAATACAGGCTGGTCATGGTCAGGCAGTGAGGCGGCGGTTTCGTGTTGCTGCCTGTCCCAGCAGGGTTCCATGATGTAGAGGCTGGTGTAGCTGCCCATGGAAGCGGCGGCGCGACGCAGGATGCCGGTGACTTGTTCTTCGCTGAAACAGTCTAAAAACTGGCTCATCCAAAGTCGCGTCGAAACCTGTCGGGAAGGGGACTTCGGGGTCGAGCAGGTTGGCAGGGGTGGGCATGGATGCGTTCCACCGTTTTTGCCTTTGGTCGCTTCGCGCATCAGGGCGATTTGTTGCGGCAAATCCATGATGGTAACTTCGACTTCGGCGTTGTAGCCGACGCATTGTTCCGCCCAGCGGCCGGTGTTGCCGCCGACATCGAGCAGCTTTTAACCGGTTTGGCGAACACGGTTTTCAAGGCTTCGGCAAAAGGAATTGTCGGAATAATAGTGGTCGAAGGCAAACCACTTTTCCTGCGCGACGCTCGGCAGCGAGAGAGGCCTTCGTAAATCGTCGGCCAGCCGCCGAAAAACTTTCAGCCCTTCGGGTTTGCCCGTTTGCAGAGTTTTTCCAAGTCAAACATGCCTTGGTAACAGATTTCCTGTGTGAAATCCATGTTCACGCGCGCCATTTTGTCTTTCAACAAGAACCAGCCGGCTTTGCTGATGAAATAGCGGTTGTCGCGGGTATGCACCGTGCCGATGGAGAGTGAGAGCTTCAAGCAGCACTTCGCGGCGTAACCGCTGATTTGCGCTTTCTCGGCGATTTCGGCTGAGTAGGCCGTCTGAATGGTCGTTCAGCAAATCCAAAATGCCGAATTTCACCATCAGGCGGGATACTTGGAACACAATCGGCGCAAAGGCGATTTCCTGCGCCAAACGCTGCGCTTCGCCTGCGGACTGGTGTTCTTCAGAATAACGTTGTGCTAGTGCTGGAAAAAGGTTGCATATTTTCTATCTTTTTCATTTGATTATGGGTTGTTATTAGGGTTTGAGCGGGATTATCCCCAATTTGCAGGTTTTCCTCTTCCCGCAGGAGAGGGCGGAACCTAAAAAGCATTTTCAGACGACCTCGAACACGATCCGCCCCGATGCACAGGGGATTGTCGCCGTTGCTGACTTTCAAAGCTCAATTTGTTTTTGGCTTCATCGTATTTTTCAGTTCCACCGACACTTCGTCATGCGGGCGGACGAACTGCTGATATTTCAGGTTTTCCACGCGGACGACGCGCCTGCCCCACGGATGACGCGCTCGCCAGATCGCGCACCCATTGCAGCTCGACTACGCCGGGTACAAGCGGGAAGGTGGCGAAATGGCCGCCGAAATAGACCAAATCGAGCGGCACGCGGCGTGAAGGTTTCGGTGGCGGTTTCTTCCTTCAGATGATGTTTTTGACCAAACAGGGCGATGTTTGGACGACGGTAAAGGCCGTCTGAAAAATCGGCGGCGGCGATTTTTCGCCTGGGCGTTGCGCGGCAGGCTGTCGGCGAAACGCCAGTAACGGGGCAGGGCGATGGTGTCCTGCGTGGCGGCAAGGTGGCGTTTGAGCGCGTCGGCAACGGCGGCTCGGCCTTAGTCGCGCAGGGCGGCGATACCAGTCCGCGTTCAACGCCGCCCATATGGCGATGCGCTGATGTTGCGGATGGCGGCCGCATGGGCGTCGGCAATCCACGGATGCCGTAAAAGTTCGTGTTCGATCTGGGTCAGCGACACGCGTTTGTCCTCGAATTTCGATGATGCGGTCTTGGCGGCCGAGCGGCAGGAAACCGTCGCGCTGCGGCTCGATTAAATCGGCGGTTTGGCGGCTCGGGCGACCACGGCGAAGATGCCCACAATGCGCCTTCTGCATTCTGCCCGATTTCCACGCCGCAAACGGCCTCCATGCGCGGCTTTCCCGACGCGACGCAATCACGCCGGTTTCGGTGCTGCCGTATACTTCAGACGGGCGGACGGCAGCCTGTTGCAGCAAATCCGCCGTGGCTTCGGGCACGCGCCGCCCGCCGACACGATGCCCGCGATTTTTATGGCCGATGCTCTGCCAGTTGCGGCTTTTCGCCCAAGCGGTTGAGCACCGCCGGACTCGCAATCCACACCACTTTTTCATGCGCCGCCGTGCTTGCGAGCAGGTTTTCCGGATAAACCGCCTGCCGCCGCTCCGCTAGGCCAGCCCATTGTCAGCGCCAGCGCGAAGCGGAAAGTGAAGCCGTAAAGGTGTTGTGGAATAACGCTGCCGATAACCGTTTCCCCGCCGCGCCCGAACGGCAGCGCGTCTCTGCCAACATCAAGGCTTCCGCCTGCATCTGCGCGGGCGGTTTTTACAATCACCTGTGCCTCACCACTGGAACCCGACGTTTTCAGCCACGCTTCGGCATGGCGGGAATCAGATGGTTTTCAGGGGCGGGCGTCAGGGTTTTCAGGCGACGTGTGTGTCAGCAAATCGGGCGGGTGCCACACGGGTGGGTTGGATTGCACATCCAACGGCTGTCCGGATTCATCGCGTTGTCCGGGTTTGACAGCCTAACTTGCTTTCGCAAATCTTCGGAATCCGTCAAAAACACATCCGCCGTCCGCCCCCAGTCCAGAAATTGTCCCGCGCCAGATTCGGCAGCAGCAACACCCCGTCCGCCCTGAATGCCACACCGCCAACACGGCGCAGGGCAAACAGCGCGGCATCGTCAAACCACAACGCGGCAGTTTGCACGTTTGCCGTTTTCAGACGACCTGACAGCCGGAAAACCGCACGGTTGAAATCAGCACGCGTCCAATTTGGATGGGTGGCGATAAGGTTTTGTTAGGGGCAGGTCGGGGATAGGATTTGGGTTAGGTGCATAATTATAATTTACTAATTAATAAGAAATTAATTACATTGAAAATGCTGTATTATTTGAGATAAAGCTATGATTACCAATAAAAATTGTGAGCTACCCTCCATTCTAAAGAAACTGTTTATTTATAAGTTCACGATAATAGTGTGATTATCTAATTTTATATATATATTTTATTGGTCATCATTAAACATAAGTGCATCTAATTTTCAGTATCTGCTGCTATGCCTTCATAACTAGAAATAATATTTTCCAATATTTTTAACGTTATAGTACCTGTGACATCCTGTATAACAACTTCTGTCCCTATGTTATTTAAACTACGAATTATCTCTAACTTTCTTTAACTCATCTAGTTTTTAAATCATTTTGCTGCTATTACTGCATCATGGTTTTTCTATTCTGGATTTTATTTCGGATAAAGAAAGTGTATATTCTCTTAAAATTTTATAGGTCGAAGTCTTTATCATTAATGTATTCAATAATTATGTCTATGGTTTTTCATTTTCCTCTCGAGATTAAAAATCTTTCAATTGGTTTTATTCGTTCCTTAAGTAAGCTTGTCTTCCAGTTTCCACATTGAAGCAGTATTTTCCATTGACATGAAATGATTAATGATCGATGCGTTTTCAGACGACCTACACCTTTCAATACGGTTTTCCGATAAACTCCACTCTCCGGCAAATAAGATTCCCATTAACACATACGACACGATGCCTGTATAAGCCGCCCACCAATCGTAATATTGCAATCCTGCCAAAATGGCGGCGGTTGCGCCGTTGAAAATAAAGAAAGCGCACCAGATTTGCGTAACACGACGGGTATGCAGCACGCCTTCGGGCGGCAGGTCGGGATGTTGCAGTCGAGCGAGGCGTTCGATAACGGTTTGTTTGGCAAACAGGCTGCCGCCGAAAACGGCAAGCATCAGCGCGTTGACGGCGACGGGATACCAATACATCGAGTCAGGCCGTCTGAAAACCAGTACCGCCGCAAAAAGCGGCAAGGATAATCGCCGTAATGCGTTGGGACTGTGGTTTGCGGCATGGCGGCGCGTATCAGCCATAACACACACATGGCCGCTGCAAGCCAGAAAAATGCGCCGTTTTCCCTGCCGTAATACCATAGGAGCGGATAGGCGAGGCTGGCGAGGGTCAGTAGGAATTTCCCTAATATTTTTCATGAGTGTTGTTATTTTTCAGACGGGCTTCGCTGAGGGTCGTCTGAAAATGTCGGGGTAAGCAGCGTTTAGGGTAGAAAATCTCAGAGGATAAGCTTTCTGAGATTTTCTGCGATATTGGATTATTCGTTTTCTTCCCTTATTTTATCAAAGGCTTCATGTTCCACGAGCAGCTCATAGTATTTTGGATAAAGCTTGGCAATGCGTTTGCGGTTTTTCGGGGTACAGAATTTTTCACCTCTTTGGTTCATGAGATTCCGGATAGTGGGAAGAAAATTGAGCTTGCTCTTGTTCGGTCATGACCGTTGGGCAGATAGGACATTTCTGATTTGCTGTTGGCAAATCCAGCCATATTCCATGCCACTATGCCGTTGCGTTCGAGTCTCATCGTTTGCCTCTTTTTCACAAAATTCCATATCGTGATACATATCAAATGAATCATGCAATGACTTGCATACATTCGGCATGTGTCATTTTGATGAGGGAAATTTCAGCGTGCGCAGACAAGGCGGGAGTAAGACAGTAGGGTAATGAGTTTTTCATGGTGTTAGTTATAGTGGATTAAATTTTGAAACCAGTACTGGCGTTGCCTCGCCTTGCCGTACTATTTGTACCGTCTGCGGCTCGTCGCCTGGTCCTGATTTAAATTTAATCCACTATATATTATGGATAAGTGAGAAAGGTTGATGTTGTTTATTGATGCTCGGACGACCTGCCGATTGTCAAGGCCGTCTGAAAATATGCCGTTTAAATCAGAATCAGGAATCTTGCGCCTGTACTTTTTAAAACCGCCTGAACCACGTCTTCTACGGTGCGTACGTTGCGGAAGTCTTCGGCTTGCAGTTTGCGGCCGGGTTTCGCGTTTGATGTGGTCGGATGAGGGTCGATGGCGTCGATGCTGTCGATTTCAAATCTTCGTAGAGGTTGGTCTCGGGTTTGATGCGCTCGGGTTCGATTTCAAACAGGTTGACCAGTGCATCGGTCAGAAGGGTGCGTACTTTGTTCGGTCATATCGCTTCCCCTTTATGCCTGACGGCTTTTGACGAATTCTGCCAGTGTTTTGACGTTGGCGAAGCTTTTTCGCGCAGGTTGTCGTTTTCGCCGTCGAGCTGGAAGCCGAGGTTTTTGCACTGCCAAAACCGAGTTCCAGCGCGTCGACGGAATCCAGCCCCAGCCTCGTCGCCGAAGAGCGGGCCTCGCCGCTGATGTCGGCGGCGGTGATGTCTTCAGCCCCAAGCTGTCGATGATCAATTCTTTTTGATTTGGTTTTCAGATTATCTGCGTGGTTTTCCTTGTGAAATAGTCTTGAAGGTATTCGTTTTGAACGCCTTGCGGCGATGGGTAGGGGTTTTTCCGCCAGCCATTCTTCAGGGCAGGATGTCGTCGCCGACGGTGATTTCACAATGGATTTTGTGCGGCGGTATTTTGTACCAAGGCTGGCCTTTTTGAAATTGCGGCGTCATTTTGATGCACACGGGGTGATGACCGATGCGCTGCGCAAACCGAGCGATACCGCGCCACGGTGCATTTTAACCCTGTCCGTCCCAGCCTGTGCGCGTGCCTTCGGGGAAAAATCAGCATACTTTTGCGCTTTTGAACACGGCGTCGATTTCTTCCAACATTTCCATGCTTTCGTCGTTGGGGATGTAGCCGGAAGCGATGATCTGGCTCTTCATGCTGGGGATTGTTCAACAGGTCTTTTTGACCAGTACGTTCGGGTCGGGGGAAGTGGCTGACCATCAAGACGACATCCAGCAGCGAGGGATGGTTGGCAAGGACGAGCTGCCCCGGCCTGCCGAGTTTTTCCAAGCCGTTGAAACGGACGCTCAATACGCCCGACCATTGCAGATAGCCGACGAAAAAGCGCCAGACTTTCCCTATCATGCGCCGCGCTTCAAGCTGGCGTTTGATGTCGCCTTTGGTGGATTTGAACGTGTAGGCCAAAAGCGCGATTTTGAACAATACGCCTGCAACGCCGAAGAGGATGAAGCCGAACAGGGTAGCGAAGAAACGGCGGCGGTAGTCTAGGGGTTTTCATGCGTTTTTGCACCATGTCCATCGGCGTTTTTCATGTCGCCATTCTGCCGAAAGGTCGTCTGAAAGTAAAAAACGGATCCAGTCGAGCGCGCCCCAGTAATCGGCTGACAGCAGGTCGGACGGGTTTTCAGACGACGTGTCGTCAACATCGAGGTTGAGTGTGTAGCCGTCTCCCTGCGTCAATACAAGCGACAGGGCGTAGACGACGGGGCGCGTGTGGCGTGGACGGGGTAGTCGTCGGACAAAGGGTCGTCGGCGATTAAGACCAATACGGATGGTGCGCCGTCTTGCAGCAGGGCATAGGCTTCTGCCAAAGTGGTTTCGAAATTGTCGCTGCCGGCGGCGAGGGGCGGTGTGTTCGCTCGCGTCGCCGCGCAGCATGGACCATTGTCCGGCGGGGGCGTTGTGGACGGACGGTCCGAAGGAGGTCGGTGAAACGCTGTCGGTTTGCAACAGTCCCAGCCATAATTCGAAACTGCGGTTGATTTCTCCGTCATGCGAGGCGTAAACCAACGGGCTGCCGGGGTATTGTTCCGCCAATTCCCACGAGGCGTTGCAAATCAGGCGCGCGGCTTTGCCCAAACGGCGGCGCTGCAGGGCGGGCAGGAAGGCAAGCGCAGGTTTGTGGTCGGGCAGCCCGTCGGCTCAATGCGCCTGCGAAGCCCATTGCCGCCATTGTTCGGGCGTGGCGATTTTACTGCTTGAAGCGTGCCAAGCGGCGATATTGAAAGAAAAACGGCAAATGTTGGATGACATGATGGTTTTCAAAAGTTTACATTGCGATGTATTTTAACGAAATAGCTTAAGACATTCTAGGGTCTGATATAATCGCGCTATTCTAACGTATTCTGTTTTCAGACGACCTTTATGACTGTAAATTTAATTTGCCCCATTCATGATGTTGCTTCTTTATTGCCACACAGCGGCCATATGGTGTTGCTCGATTGTGTGACGGAATACAGCCCGAAACACGTTTGCGCCCTAGCCGCTGTGGGGGAAAAGCACATCTTGTTGGTTGACGGGGCATTGCCGGCGACATCGCTGATGGAAATCATGGCGCAGGGCATGAGGCGCGTTTGCAGGGTATTCAGGCTTTGGAAGCGGGTGAACCAGTGCGGCTTGGCTTTTTGCTGGGAACGCGCAAGCTGGAATTGTTTGCCGACAGCCTGCCAGTCGGAACGCAGATGAAGGTGGTCGCCAATCTGTCGATACAGGACCCGGGCGGTATGGGCGTATTTGATTGCGAACTGCATTGGACAGATGCGCCTGAAGATGCCCGCGCCAAGCTGCCTGCGGACGGACTGGTGGCAAAAGCCTCGTTGAACGTGTACAGTCCGAAGACGGAAAGGTCGTCTGAAAATACGGTTATCCATCAAACAATAAAAACCTTCAAAAGGTCGTCTGAAAACAGCCTTCTCTGTTCAGATGATGACCAATAAGCAGACCGCGCCAACCAATAGGAAACATTATGAGCGAAACCATCTTGATTACCGGCTCCAACCGGGGCATAGGCAAAGCCGTCGCACTCGGTTTGGCTGAGGACGGCTTTGATATCGTCGTCCATTGCCGCAGCCGCCGCAATGAAGCCGAAGCCGTGGCGGAAGAAATCCGCGCTGGGCAGACAGGCGAGGTGTTGCGGTTTGACGTAACCCGACCGAGCAGCCTGCCGCGATATTTTGACTGCCGACATCGATGCAAACGGCGCGTATTACGGTGTGGTGTTGAACGCCGGACTGACGCGCGACAATGCCTTCCCGCGTTTTCAGACGACGATTGGGATTTGGTGCTGCGTACTAATTTGGACGGTTTTTTATACTGTTGCACCCGTTGACCATGCCGATGATACGACGCCGTAAAGCCGGACGGATTGTGTGTGCGTAGCGTCGGTGTCCGGTTTGACGGGCAAACCGCGGGCAGGTCAATTACTAGTGCGTCCCAGGCGGAGCTTGATCGGCGCGGCGAAAAGCCTTTGGCGGTCGAACTGGCGAAACGCAAAAATCACTGTCAACTGCGTGGCGCCAGGCTTAATCGATACAGAGATTGTCGATGAAAATGTACCCGTCGAAGAAATTTTGAAAGCCGTCCCCGCCGCGTACGGGGCTGCCGAAGAAGTGGCGCATGCGGTGCGCTTCCTGATGGATGAAAAAGGGCGTACATCACGCGTCAAGTGATTGACGGTGAACGGAGGTTTGTGTTGAATACCAGGAAGAGTCGTAGTAACGGGCATAGGCGGCATACCTCCTTCGGCCGCGACTGGCAAAAGCATACAGGCGGCGTTTAGCTGAAAAATGCCGTCAAATATATGGATTGGCGTGGGACGTTTCCCAATTGGAAGCGCAACTGGGTGCGCCGATTGAAAGGCTACACCCCGCCCGAACATTGGACGCGCAAGCAGCTCGAAGCATGGGGCGCGTGTCGTCATTTAGTAATGTTGATGCGGCGGAGCAGGCCTGACGGACGCAGGTTTGCTTGAGACGAAAGCATTACCGACGGACGTATGGGCGTGGCGTGCGGTTCGTCTGTCGGCAGCACCAAAGACATCGGCGATATGGGCGAACTGCTGACTACGGGTACATCGCGCAATTTCAACGCCAATACTTATGTGCGCATGATGCCGCATACGACCGCCGCCAATATCGGCATCTTTTTCGGATTGAAAGGGCGCATCATCCCGACATCGGAGCGCGTGTTCGTCCGGCAGCCAGAGCATAGGCTATGCCCACAGCCATCAAATACGGCATGATAGACAGAGTGCTGGCGGGTGGCGGCGAAGAATTTTTGTCCGTCCGAAGTTTATGTTTTCGATTCGCTCTACGCCGCCAGCCGCCGCAACGGCGAACCTGAAGTTGACCCGCGTCCTTACGACAGCGGACGTGACGGCTGGTCATCGGCGAAGGCGCAGGGATTTTGTGTTGGAAGTTGGAACACGCCAAACGGCGCGGCGCGAAATCTATGCCGAACTCGTCGGCTACGGCGCCAACAGCGACGGCAGCCACGTTACCCAACCGCAAAAAGAAACCATGCAGAAATGTATGGAACTCGCGCTGCAAGACGCGGGCATTACGCCCGACAAAGTCGGCTACGTCAGCGGTCATGGTACGGCGACCGAAAAAGGCGACATCGCCGAAACGCTGGCGACCGAAGCCGTGTTCGGATTCATTCCATGAGTTCGCAAAAAGCTATCTCGGCCATACGCTCGGCGCGTGCGGTGCGCTGGAAGCGTGGTTCACCATCGAAATGATGAACAGCGGCTGGTTTGCCCCGACCGTCGAAATCTGAACGATATCGACCCGCGCTGCGGCAAGGTGGACTATATTTTGAGCGGCGGCCGCGAAATCGAAACGGATTATGTGGTCAGCAACAATTTCGCTTTCGGCGGCGTGAATACTTCGCTGGTGTTCAAACGCTGGCGGGATGAAAACGCTTAATCGCAGCCGCGTCACAACAAAATCAAAAAGGTCGTCTGAAACCGTTTGACCCAACGTTTTCCAGACGACCTCAGTTTAATCCAAAGCTATCACGAAGTCCAGCAGATAAAGTCTTCTTTGCCCACGCCGCATTCGGGGCATTTCAATCGTCGGGATGTCATCGAATTTTGGTGCCGGGCGATATCAGTTCAGGATCGCTGAGGTCTTCGTCGTAAATCCAGCCGCAGGGGCCGCACATGTATTAGCCATGGTGTGTTCCTTCTAATGGTTGAGGTCGTCCGAAAACGGTCGGCAAAAAGGTTTCAGACGACCCCTGTTGGTCTGTTTCAGCCCTTATGCCGCTTCCAGCGCCGCGATTTCTTTGCGCAAGTGTTTTCAACGCGGGGGTAACGATGGCGACAAACATGGCTTCGCGGACGCGGCGTTGGGCGAGGGCTGCACTGAGGGTCGCTGGCGCGGCGTGCGGGCGGCGGATTGCGGCGGCTCAAGCGTCAGTTCGGCGGCGGCGCGCAGCAGTTTCAGTGTGGCGAGGTTATCGGGCGTGTTGTTCAAAGCCAAGTCTGCCAGTCGTTCGGTGGTTTGCCATGCCTCGTCCAGGCGGCGCTTTGAGGCTCGTCGTAGCTGTCGTCGAGATAGCTGTTGACCTCGGCGTTGACGACGTTGGCGATGCGGATGATGCCGAGGCTGCCGTCAATCACGCCCGCGCCGATGCCGATTTGTAGCAGGATGAAGCCGGACTTGATGGAGGCGATGTAGTCGGAGAACTGTTCGGGCGCGGCGATCACGTCTTCGCCAGGGATGAATACGTCTTTGAAGTTCAGGCTGAACGTGCGCGTGCCTTCGAGGGCGCAGAATTCGGGGCAGGCTTTGCGGGGTCACGCCTTCCCATTGTCCGCCGCGTGATGAACATGACGTAGCTGTCGCCGATTTGGGCGGTATTCGCCCAGATGTGGTCTTCGCCGATGTTGGATACCCACGGCAGCGCGCGTTGACTTTTGTAGCCGCCGTCCACGCGCGCTCGGCTTGAAGGTTGTTTTTTCAATGCCGGCGAGGTGTTTGACGGTATTGACATGCCCGTACCCGCCAAGACTTTTGCCTTGCAGGATGTCGGCGAGGTATTTGTCTTTGACGACGGTTGGGGCGTCTGGTGCAGATACCACGCGCAAGCCGCCTGACACCATGCGCTGAACGAGGTCGCGCCGCATTCTTTTGCCGACTTCGCGCAAGACGGCGATTTGCGTCGCCAAACCTGACCGTTGCCGCCTTCCGCTTCCGTACCGACTGCGCCGAATCCGCCGATGGCGCCGAGTTCGCGCATAAAATCTTCGGGATACAAACCATTGCGGTCGATTTCGTCCACTAGGGGTTTGAGTTTGGCTTGACGAGTTCGGAAACTTGAGACAATAAGGTTTCACGGTTCATGATCTTATCCTTGAAAATGGGTGGAAGACGGCGCGGGAAGGGCGTTCCGTTTGAAAGGGAGCAGTCCGTTACAGGGACGGCATTTTGTTGAAAAAGGTCGTCTGAAAACGGGCGAAACGGTTTTGCTGACGCTTTTCAGACGACCTTGGGTCAGAATCAGGGCAAACGCCTGCAATTCAGGGTTGATGTCTCGTCTGCGCGACGTTGCTGACGTAGTTGCACAAAGTCGCCAAGGCAACGCCCATCACGACTTCGACAGCCTGCTGCTGGTTGCAGCCCGCGTCGAAGAAGGCTTTGAGTTCGGCATCGGATACCGCGCCTTTTTCGCCATCACGGCTTGGGTAAATGCGGCGACGCGCCCAGTTTGGCATCGTCAAATTCGCCCGCCGCCAACGCGCGCGCGGCTTTGATGGATTGTTCGGACAGGAGTTTTTCAGGGTTGCCAGTTTGCGGTGGCCTGCCGCAGAAACCGCATTCGTTGGTGCGGGCGGCGATGATTTGGATGACTTCGACTTCACGCGAGTCAGGCTGTTGGCGGCGTTCAGTTTGCCGACTTCTTGATAAAACGCCAACGCTTCGGGCGCGTTTGCCAATACGCCGATGAGGGTTGGGGATGAAGCCGTTGTTTTTCAGTGCGCGGCTTCGACGCGGGGTTTTGCTGCTTCGGGAGCGGTTTTCGACGGTGTGCACGGTTAAGCGTGCCATATTGGTTTCCCTTTTTATTTTGCGATTTGTCAAAGATGGGAGGGCATAGTAGGGAAACAAATCCCAAAGTTGAAAGACCTGATAATGGTATTTTTGATAAAACCAATAGTTATAAACGGCCAAGAAATTGATTAGATTTGATATAATTATTTAGTACATCGATAGTTTTCAAATATAGATGTAAATGGAAGGAAATCAGAAATCAAAGAAGGTCGTCTGAAAACCAAAAATACAGTTTTCAGATGACCTTTTCTTGCGAACTCGATTTATTCGGCTTGTTCTTTCAAAACGGCTGAATCAATTTCTGCGCGCCGTCGTCCGCCAGCTTTTGGCGACCGCGCGTCCGAGCGCGTCGGCGTGAAGCGGCGGGGGCTTGTGCGTCTGCCTGCGAGATTACCGAACCGTCAGGGGTGTCGACCAGCCCGCGCAGGGTGAGCAGGCCGTTTTCTTCGGTGCAATACGCGGCAAAGCGGCACTTGAGCAGCTTCCGCCCAAAGCGCGGGCGAGGGCGCGTTCGGCGGTCACGCAGGCGTGTGTGACGTCGTGGTTTAAGGGTTTCAATACGTCGAGAAGGTCGGTGCGGTGTGCGGCGATTTCGATGCCCTAACGCGCCTTGTCCGGCAGCGGGCAGGCTGTCGGCTTCGGAGAATCAGGCGGATGCGTTCGTCCAGTTCAAACGCTGCAATCCGGCGGCGGCGAGGATGATGGCATCGTATTCGCCGTTGTCGAGTTTGGACAGGCGGGTTTGTACGTTGCCACGCAGGGAGCTTGATGACTAGAGTGCGGATAGCGGGCGCGCAACTGGGCTTCGCGGCGCAGGCTGGATGTGCCGACGACGGCGCTTTGGGCATTTCTTCCAAACGCGCGTATTGGTTGGATACTGAACGCGTCAAACGGATTGGCGCGCTCGCCGATGGCGGCAAGGGCGAAGCCTTCGGGCAAATCCATCGGCACGTCTTTAATCGAATGCACCGCCAAATCGGCGCGACCGTCCTGCAAAGAGCTTGTTCCAACTCTTTGATAAACAGGCCTTTGCCGCCGATTTTCGACAGGGTTTTGTCCAAAATCTGGTCGCCGCGCGTGGTCATGCCCGAGATTTCGACTTCGCAGTCGGGATACAGGGTTTTCAGACGACCTTGGATATGTTTTTGCCTGCCACATGGCAAGCAGGCTTTCGCGGCTGGCGATAACGAGTTTTTCGGGTTCATTTGCAGTTTCTGATTTTTCTAATTCATGAGGCGGGAAGGTCGACAGTCTAACACAAACTTTCTACGCTAACCGCCTGACTGTACTTGCCCAGGGGAGGCCGAATCCGTGCCTTGGTTTTGCTCTTTGGTCAGCACTTTTCCCTGAATGCAGATATTGTTCAGGGTAACGTTATATGAGCGGAACTCAGGCGGTTCTTTTTCTACTTGATCCATCAGGCTTTCGCCGCCGTTGATGAAATAGGTTTTTCGTCGGCGGTAAATTCAGCCTGTTCGAGCGAATAATGGACTGTCCCTGTCACGTTTTTGACCGTATCGCCGCTGTCTGCCGTCGTTTCTGTCGGTTTGGCAGCCGACGTTTCGATTTTTGTTTTGCGGGGAGCAGGCTGTCAGGGCAATCAGTATGGGGAAAAGAAATTTGTTCATTTGCAATTACCGTGGTTGATAAAGGTATTCCGCTGCGAAGCTGTCGGAGCCGTTGCACTATATCCGTTGCAGCGAAATAAACTATAATGTGTACTGGCATTGAAATGCCGATTTCCCGACAGACCGCAAGAAACGGATACAAGATCTGTCGGCATGATGTTAGTTCATACTGCCGTAAAATAAAACTTATTCTCTAAAAAGCATTTTAACTCAAAGCAGCCTTACGGCATGAAACGCGCCATATCCTTCTTATCGTTGCAGCGGCAACGTTTTCTGCCTGAATTTTTGAAAAACGCCTCAACCGCCGCCAATCTTCCGAGCGAACGCGATTTCCACCGCTGGGCATGGGCGGCGTTGAAAACGAATACCGCCGCGCCGACATCAGCCTGATTCTTCTGGACGAAGAAGAAGCGCGCCTACAACCGCGATTACCGTGGCAAAGTTACGCCACCAATGTGTTGAGTTTTGCCTTGAACGAAGGCGAAATCCTGCCCGATCAGTTTTCAGACGAGCTTTGCGGCGATTTGATCATCTGCCCGCAAGTCGTGCTGAAGAAGCCGCCGAGCAGGGCAAAACCGCCGAGCGCACGCTTTGCCCACCTGACCATGCACGGCACATTGCACCTGATGGGCTACGACCACATCGAGAGACCGAGGCCGAAGAAATGGGCGCTCGAAATCCGCCTGATGCAGGCGGCAGGTTATCCAACCCTACCAGAGGACGAATACTGAAATGGACGACACCGGTCGAAACCGACATTTTTCGAACGTTTGATTTCCCGACTGCCGGCGAACCCGATTCCCGCCGAAGACGTACTCAACCTGCTGCGGCGAGCACACGAACAGGAAGATGTTGACGCGGATACACTTTTGCGGCTGGAAAAAGTCCTCGACTTTGCCGACTCGAAGTGCGCGATGCCATGATTACCCGCAGCCACACTGAACGTTTTGAAAAACGACAGCATCAGGCGCATCACTGCCTACGTCATCGAAACCGCCCATTCCCGTTTTCCCGTCATCGGCGAAGACAAAGACGAAGTCCTCGGCATCCTGCATGCCAAAAGACCTGCTCAAATATATGTTTAATCAGCAGTTCAACCTCAAATCCATCCTTCGTCCTGCCGTTTTTGTACCCGAAGGCAAATCGCTGAACGCGCTTTTGAAAGAATTTCGAGCAGCGCAACCACATGCACTCGTTATCGACATACGGCGGCACGTCGGGTTTGGTAACTTTGAAGACATTATCGAACAAATCGTCGGCGACATCGAAGACGAGTTTGGCGAACGAAAGCGCGGACAATATCCACGCCGTTTCTGCCGAACAGCTGGCGTATCAACGCCGTAACCGAAATCGAAGACATCAACGCCTTTTTCGGTACGGATTGCAGCAGCGAAGAAGCCGACAGCATCGGCGGGCTGGTCATTCAGGAATTGGGACACCTGCCCGTACGCGGCGAAAAAGAGTCGTGATCGGCGGTTTGCAGTTCACTGTCGCCCGCGCCGACAACCGCCGGTTGCATACGTGTGAGTGGCGACTAAGGTGAAATAACAATTTACGAAGAACAAATGAAGCAAGGTCGTCTGAAAACTTGAAACAGGTTTTCAGACGACCTTTGATCTTAATTAAGGAGAAATGGAACGGTGGTTATGTAGAAATGTAGATGATGAACAACCGCCGTTTTTATCGCACCTGTCCGTTAAACAGCACTGAGAGTTGGCCCCAAAAGACAGACTATTTAGCCTTGCTGTCTGCCTTTTGCGCTTGGTTGGCGCGAGTATCGGGGTTTTCACCTTGATTTTTCCACGCTTTTCGCTTGCTTCTATGCTGCGTTTGCTTTTTCGTGCCGTTTTGGCTTTGGCGGTTTTCTTTTTGCCCGTTTTCAGACGACGTTGCTGCGCTGTCTACAGTTTGGACTTTGCTGCGGCGTTTGGCGGCAGTTTTTGCTTCTTGTTTACAGGCGTTTTTCACTCGCGTCGTCGATTTCTTTCGCCGTCAGTTTGCGCTTGGTTTTCGAGGCGGTTTGGGCGGTGGTTTTGGCGTAGCGTTTTTGCCGCTGCTTCCGCCGCTGATCAGAGGTCAGGTCGATTTTTGCTGGTGTCCAAATCGGCGCGCGCTGCACTCGGACGCTGACTTTGTCGCCCATGTTGGAAACGGATGCCGCTGCGTTCGCCTTCTATCGCCATGATTTCCGGGGCGGAAGTTGAGATAGTCTTCGCCCAAAATCGCTGATGTGTACCAAGCCGTCGATGTGGATGCCGTCTAAGGTAACGAAGGGCCGAAGTTGGTCATGCGAGATTTTGCCTTCGAATATTTCGCCGACTTTATCGCGCATGTAATAGGTTTTTCAGCCAGTTTTCCACGTCGCGGCTGGCATCGTCGGCGCGGCGTTCGCATAGCGCTGGTATGTACGCCGCGCCTGCCAGTTTTTGCTTGGCGTGTGGGTTTGCTGGCTCAACACGGCTTTTGATGGCGCGGTGGACGGTCAGGTCAGGATAGCGGCGGATGGGGAGGTGAAAGTGGGCGTATGCTTCGTGGGCAAGACCGAAGTGTCCGTCGCAATGCGGTTCCGCACACTGCCTGCTGCATGGATCGCAGCATCATGACTTGCAGCAATTCAGCATCGGGTCTGTGCCCTTTGAATTTTTCGGCAAGCGCGCGCATAGTCTTTCGGCGTCGGGTTGTCGCCGCCGCTGGTTGCAAACCCAATAAGCCAGCTGATCGCGCAGGGTGGCGAGTTTTCAGGTGTATCAGGCCTAAGTGGTTTGCGGAAGAGGGCGGTGTGTTTGTTTTTATCAGGAATTCTGCCGCGCAGACGTTCGCCGCCAACATACACTCTTCAATCAGCTTACGGGCGTCGTTGCGGACAACGGGCACGATTTTTCGATTTTGCCGTTGTCGTCGACGAAAAGCATTTGGGTTTCGGCGCTTTCAAACTCCACCGCGCCGCGTTCGAAGCGTCTGAAGGATTTTTGAAGAGTTTGTAGAGGTGTCGATTTTGGGCTTTGTGCGGGTGGTCTAGGTCGTCTGAAATCAATCCCAGACTTGGTTGTACGTCAGGCGGGCATGGGAACTGCCTAACGCAGGGTAGAAGCGGTGATTCTTTAATATTGCCCGCGTAAGTGATGAGCCATGTCGCACACCATGCACAAACGCTCGACATCGGGATTGAGCGAGCAGATGCCGTTGGACAGGTTTTTCCGGCAGCATGAGAATCACGCGGCGCGGGAGATGCAAACGCTGGTGCTGCGTTCCTGCGCGTCCGTGTCGATAGCGTCAGTCAGGGGCGGACATAATGGCTGACATCGGCAATCGCCGACCAAACGGTAGTGCGCCCGATTTTTCGCAAACACGGCATCGTCGAAATGCGCGCGCCGTTTCGCCGTCTCATGGTGACCAAGCGCAAATCGCGCAAATCGACGCGGCCTTTCAAATCACACTTTTACGAACATGGTCAGGGATTTTTCGCGGCTTTGGTACATGCCTCGCTGAATTGGTGCGGCAAATGGTGTTTGCGCGGCGATTTCGATTTCCATACCGCTGTCGGCATAATCGCCGATCGCTTCAATGATTTTCGCGCCACGGCAGGGCGGTTTTGCTCGGGATAAGTCTCGATTTCGCCGACGATGACCTGGCGGATTCAGGTTTGAAATGTGCGACGCTGTCAGGTTCCAAGACAATGCTTTGGTTCAGGCGTTTGTCTTCCGCTTCCAAAAAATCGCTACGCCGCGATCCATATAGAAACGTCCGACCACTTTGCTTTGCGCGCGTTCGACAATACTCTAAAACCGTTCCTTCGCGGCGGCCTTTGCGGTCGATACCGGCAGGGAGCGGACGGTCACGCATGTCGCCGTGCATGATGCCGCGCATTTGGCGTTCATATAAGACAAAATCGCCGTCTTTGGTGAGTGTGAGCGGTACGGCGAAGCCGAAGCCGTCTTTGTGCGCCTCGACACGGCATTTGACCAAATCCAATTTGTCCGCCACTGCAAACCGCACCGCGGCGGTTGATTAAAACCTGAGCAGTCCCGCGCCATCGCTTTCAGACGACGTTCGAAAAATTCGTGCTCTTCTTCCGTAATCGACAACTCGCGTGCCAAGACTTCGATTTTCGACGGCCGCCTTTTGCTCAATAATTCAATGATCCACTCCTGCTTGGCAGCGGATGTTTCGTAACGTTATTTCTCCCGTTTCAAAAACGGGTCTTTTTCTCAATAAGTTTAAAAGATTTAATATTTTTGTTCATTTTTATTGGTTGACATTCTTTTTCTAAAATATATAATGACCGCTTCTTTTTGCGAAATAGTCACATCACTGTAACGCAAAACAGGAAATAAAGCAAAGCCCAGGTGGCGGAATTGGTAGACGCGCTAGCTTCAGGTGCTAGTGTCCTCACGGGCGTGAGGTTCAGAGTCTTCTCCTGGGCACCAAACTTTTTGGTCGCCGCTTTGCTTATCTCCATCCTGATTGCCCAGGTGGCGGAATTGGTAGACGCTTTCAGCTTCAGGTGCTAATATATCCTCACGGGTGTGGAAGTTCGAGTCTTCTCCTGGGCGACCAAATCAATTATCACGGCTTATCCGGTTTTTATGAATAAATTTAGTTTGTCTGATTAAGCTACAATATTAGGCAATAAAATATGTTTTGATTCCACAGAGAGGTGGATGAGTGGTTTAAGTCGCACGCCTGGAAAGCGTGTATACGTGAATAGCGTATCGAGGGTTCCAGATCCTTCCTCTCGCCAGATTCCAGCCCGTCTTAATCAAGACGGGCTCTTTTCACCTTCAATTCAGGCGGCAGGCTGCTTCAGTCTCCTCTTCAAAAAGAAATTACTTTTATTCTCAATTTGTTATACATTTCGAATCCATCTATACAAAATCAGTTTTGCAGGTGTATCCTTCACTCCAGTATATACATTCATATCCATCTTTAAAGGTCGTCTGAATACGCCCGGCTGAGCACAAATCCAAGGATACTGCCATGACCGATTTTACATATGCGAAACCGCGCCGTTTGGGCGCAACCATCGACCATATCCTGCGACGCTACCGCTGATGTACACCGCGGGCAATTTGAAAAGCTGGTTCCGTTGGCTCAAAAAGTCGCGGAAGTTCATGCCGACAGTTTTCCGCTGAAGTGCGGGTTGCTTGCCTATATGCAAAACGAGACTGTTGATGCATATGATGAAGGAAGAGCGAATGCTGTTTCAATGATCAAACAAAGGCGTCGGCCGCGGAGCAGCAATGCCGATTAATGTAATGATGCACGAGCATGAGGAACACAGCCATAGCCGTAGCTGCTTGCGTTGACCAATAGTCTGACCGTTCCCGAAAACGCTTGCGGAAGCTGGACGCGCCTGTATACGATTGGCACGCCGAAATGGTGGACGATTTGACCAACCACATCCATTTGGAAAATGAAATCCTGTTCCCGCGCGTGATTGGCTTCTTACAAAAATAAAGCTGGTCCAAAAGGTCGTCTGAAAAGTTGTTTTCAGACGGCGCTTATCTTTGCCAGTATGCAAAGAGGCTGTTTTTCTGTTGGATGCAATTACCATTTCCCCGTCAAACCGATGCGCGTCACGTCCGGGGCGGGCATGTAAGGAGCGGCTCATGGGGGTCGAGTGATGTGGTCGGTCAGGTTGCTGCCCGTTAGCTCTGCGCTGAAATGTTTGTTGAATTTGATAGCACGCAGGCATCCCGACAGTAACGGGCTGCCAGTTGGCGTTGCCGTTGTCGCTGTTGAAAGCTTTGCTGTTTGCGCCGTCACGTTGCAGGGTAGTATTCGCGCCAGCGAGCGGACGGCTGTTGTTTGTCTTCAACGCGGCTGTGGAAGGTCAGGCGCAGAACCGATTTCGAGTTTTTCGTTTTGGAACCTGCCGCCGGGGTTGGCAACGACCGACCAGCGCGGCTGGATGCGATGATCAGCCAGCCGCTGGCGAACCGCGTTTTGATGGTGAGGTACGGGGAAGGTGCGGCCGTGCGAGACGTATTGGTCTACATCATATTGCTGCTCGATGGCGCGGCGGTCGCAGACTTCGTTTTTCATGTTGCGCACCACGCCGAGTCGCCAGCGCGGCCGTTGTCGAAGCGGGTTTGCAGCTCTAAACCGCTGATGACTTGTTTTGTCGTAATTGCTGATTTGCCAGGTGGGTATAGTTGCGGTCGATGACGTTGCGGGTTTTGTTGTGGAAGTAGGTCGGACGAACGTCCGCGTAACGCATTTTGGGCAGCAGGCGGGTGAAGTCGTGGCTAAGGAAATTTCCCAATTCTTGGTATGTTCGGGTTTGAGCGGGTAGCAGGTGCGGTCGAAGGGATGCTGAACAGCTTGGCGATGCTGTGGTTGCCGAAACCGAATGTGCCTTCATACGTAGCGGAAGCGTTTGAATTCAGGTGTAACGGGCAAACAGGCGGGTGTGGTCGCCGAGTTTGACGGTGGCGAGAACATAGGGGGCGAAGGCGTGGCCGCTTTTTCCATGAGGTTGCGCAGTTCTTCTTCGGTCAGGTGCGGTATTCGGCAACGGGGCTTTGCACCGATTAATGCGCCGCCTTGGTATTTGTTTTTCGACTTCTCCAGTGGCTTGATTGATGCCTTTTTCGGCAAATTGTTTCAGACGGCCGTCTGAAACAGGGGTTTTCGCCGTTTTCCAATAAATGCGAGTTTCCTGCGCAGCGGGTCTATCGTGCATTCGGTAGGCATATAGCCCTGTTCTATGTTGGCGGGGTAGTGTGGTTGATTATTTGTATTCCTCGCTTAAATCAGTCGGCTCTTGCGGCCATGGGATGAAATCAGGGTAGCCGCTTTTCCGCCTTTCCGTTTCTTCGGGCATATTTTTCCAACGCCAGGGCGTAATCGGGTACAGGCAGGGTGTTTATCCATGCCCAAAATTTTTGGTCATGGCATCCCATGCCGCGCGTACGCACCACTTCGGGGCTTTCTTCATAGGGCTTTCAATGCGGCTTCATATCTGGCTTTCAAATCCATGCGGGCACGGTATTCTTCGGGTAGCCAGTCTGCGCCGATGGCGGCGACGTGTACGGCTGTTTTCAGACAATACGTTAAATTCGCCTTCTGCTTCCAAGCGGTCGCGGTGTTTGGACAGATAATCGCGGACGAAGGTATCGAGTCATGCGGTAGTCGGTATAGCGGCCGCCGGCGTTCAGTGTCAGCCACGGTGTCGGTTCGTATTTGAAGTTGAAGCCGACATTCCATTCATTGCGTTTGCCTTGGCGCGGCATGGTCATGGCGAAGTTGGAGTTTAAAAGTGGTTTCGGGGTCGTCCCACACCAGTTTGCGGTATTCGTCGTGCGGCAGGGCGAGTATCCAGCTGGTGTCGCTGCTGCCTTTGAGTTTTTCGCGTTGGTAATCACCCGTCAGGTCAGTTCGAAGTGTATCAGCCAGCTTCATGCGGTTGGACAAATTGATGCCCAAGCGGTTGTTTTTGGCGCGGTAGGCGGCAGCGTTGAAAACGGTAAAACGGTTGTTGGTGTTGGGCGGCAGTTTGTCCCATTCGGCTCTTTTGCCTTTGTAATACCAGTCTTCAGCGTATTTGTCGTTGAATGCTTTGTCGAGGAATAGGGTCGATGCAGGATAGCCGCCCGTGGAGTTGGTTTGCGAATTGTTAAACGTCCCCAAATCCGCCTTCAAATCTACGGCAGCTGTTCTCGGGGTTCCAAAGAATAATCCAGATTGACGGCGGTCCTGTTTTACCCATGCCTGCAGCCATTCCGCCATCAGCGTGCCTTTTGTGAGCCTACTCATATCGGTTTGGGCGGAGCCGTCAGTTTGAGTTTGCTGCCGCCGATATTGCCGAACAGGATGCTGTACGGCATGATTTCGCCGAAACGGGTGTTGGTATGGCGTATGCCGAGCTGTATTTTTTGGTTGTCGGGCAGTTTGCAACGTGCCTTTTTGCCCAGCCACGAACGCATATTCAGGAGGTGTTGGCCACTTCGCCGGACGGATGGTAATACGTACCGACATTGGCGGTATATTCCTGAATATCCGTAACTTTTTGGTAAATTCTTCCTCGGTCATGGAGCTGGCATTGGGGGAGGTAGCCGTAGCGTTCCGCCCCTTGCTGCCGGCAAGTAATTACCCTTGTCGCGCGCCATGCGTAGGCAATCGAAGCCGTCAAACACTTCGCCGCGCATACCAGCTGAAATACGGAAGGCGTTGTCTCTACATAATTTTCCTCGCCCGCCGAAGCGTTGTTTTTGACGGTCGCTATCATCCAGCATAACTCGCCATTCCATGCGGTCGAAAAGAATAGGGTTTGGGATAACGACGGTAGTCCGTACCCCCAAGTTTCGGCGTGGGCGTATTCCCGCTGTTTGATGGTATTGTTGCGGTTTCCATCTTGACTTCCATACCAAATTTTTGATCTTTTGGCACGATGTCGTCGATTTCCAGCGTTTCATGCTGACCGAACCGCCTATGCGGTGCGGATGTCGCGGACTGCCGATGCGCCTTTTCACATACACGCTGCTGACGAGATTCGGGTCGATGTAGTTGCGGTTGGATATGCCTTCAAATCCTCGCCATACGCTGATTGCCTGTTCCGTGCCGTCTACCGTTACTGGAACTTTTGCGCTTCGCCCTGGATGCCGCGTATCGGGGGTCAGGCGCGCCGCTGTTGCGCGCGTCGCCGCTGTAAACTCCGCCATGCCGCCGATTCAATCGGCTGCTGCTACCGCGGTAGGTTTCGATTTCCCTGTTTGCCTTTGTACGCAATTGCTGATATCACGGCTATAGACTTGGGTGTAGCCGCTTTTATCAGGATGCGATGGGCTTTGACGGTAATGGTATCCATCTGCACGCTGGGTGGGGTAGTATTTTCCGCCCATAACGGCGTATGCCACGTATACTCAAGAATAAAACCAATATTTTGGGCGTAGAGGAGAATTCGACGGATTTGACAGGTTTCATGATGAATTTTCCTTTGTTCGCAACAGCTTGAAAATAGGCGAAATCTGAAATGCTTCAGATGGCATCGGAAAATAAAACGCGAACCGAGATGTAATGGGGTTGCAGCCAATTGATTAAACGGTTTGTTCGGACCGTTGATATGGATGCGCTTACTTCACGCAAGGGAAGGGCATTTTGACAAAAACAAAAGGAAAATATCCGTAGGTGACCGATCAGTGGAAAGGAACGGCGGACAAATATCTGTTTTCTTTAGAGCTGCAAAATAACATAAATTGATTATGATTATTATTTATATAATAATTTTAACTAAAACCCGATAATGTGTAAACGGACGTCAAACAATACAACTTTGGCATTTGGGTACCTCGGAAAATCATATTTTTGAGTTTGGACGGGCTGGGGGTGTATTGGATTTCGTAAAAGTTTGCTGAGTTTGAAGTTGATTGAATAATGGCTTGAATTTGATTTGCCGATATAAAGGTCGTCTGAAAATCCCGATTTCAGGTTTTCAGACGACCTTTGCATCAGAGTGTCAAAGGCAGTTTGGGTCTGACTTTGACGCTTAAGGGCAAGTGGTCGGAGAGCGTTGCCAGTTTTTTGCCGTTGTGGATTTGGGGAGTCTAGGACTTCCAGAGTTGCGGGTATAGACGCGGTCGAGGCTGAGGACGGGCAGGCGGGCGGGGAAGGTTTTGGGGCGTTTGCCGTTGCTGTCCACGAATACTTCGTTCAGGTTCAGGCGTTGCCTAAGGATAGGGCGGATTTTTGCCGCCAGTCGTTGAAGTCGCCGGCGAGAACATCAGCGGGCTGCGGGTCGATGTGATGTACGACGTATTCGAAGATGGCGCGGTATTGTTTGGCGCGGTCAGGTTCGCGCAGGTTGAGGTGGGCGCACGGGCGGACGGCAGGGGTGTCCCCAACCTTCGGGCAGGGACTTCGCAATGGAGTACGCCGCGCTGTTCGAGTTTGTTGACGCTGATGTTGAGGTTGTGGCGGGTTTCCAGCGGCAGGCGGCTGGATGGCGTTGCCGTGGTGGCGCTGCGGGTATGCGGCGTTTTGCCGTAGCTGCGGTTGTCAGGAGAGGCGGTCGCCGAGGATGTCGTAATGCGGTTTTTCGGGAAAATCGGGCAGCCTGCTGCTGCGGGTCAGGTGTTGACCTTGCGCTTCCGCAAAACAGGACATCCGAGCCTATGCCGCGAAGCTCTTCCGCCATACTGTCCACTCTGGACTTTGCGGTTGAGTGCGGACATGCCTTTGTGCATGTTGTATGAGGTGATGGTAATCGGGCGGGGGACATGATGTGTAACCGTAGTGTGTGAATCGTTTGTCGTTGTATTGATGGTAGTAGCACTGCAAGTGTTTGGTTTCCATCAAAGATTTGATGTGTGGACGGTTGCTGGCGGTAAAACGTCGTCTGAAAGGTTTCAGACGACGTCTGAGGAAACACGCGTAAAACGATTTGATTTTATGAACTCGTCCATGCCGTCTTCGCAGCGGATTTTGTTCGGACAGCGTGGCTTTGAGCAGGGGCGTCGTTTGCGGCAGGGCGTCGCGTTCGGCTTCGTGGTGCCAGAGGTGGTAGGCGATGCGGCGAATTTGAGGTTGTGGCGTTTCATGCCGTTATGGAAGGGCGGGCGACGAACTCGCTGTCTTCGCGTCCCAGCCGACAAAGCGGTTGTCGAAGCCGTTGACGGCCAGCGCATCGCTGCGGAAAAAGCCCATATTGCTAGGTTTTGATGCCTTTGTGTTTGCGGCTGCTTTGTCTGCCAATCAGGGAGGACAGGCTGCGGCAGCGCAGGGCGGAGAGGCGTTTTTCTATGCCTTGGCTGAACGCGGACAAATCGGGCAATTCGCGGAATCTAAAATTTCTTGGGTGCGGCTTTTGGGGTCAGGATGACGCGAACCCTGTATCAGCCTACGTTTGCGTGCGAGCTTGGGGTGGTCGGCGATGAAGGACGGGTCGAGTATCATGTCGCCGTCGATAAGGATGATGTAGTCGCTTTTTGCCTGCGCCAGCTGCGGTTGCGCTGATTCAGCGGCGCGGGAAGCCGTCGTCCGGCCGCCAAGAATGTTTTGACGGGGATGTCGGTGTGGCTGCGGATGAACTCGACGACTTCGGCGGTGTCTTGGCGCGAACCGTCGTCCGCGACGATGATTTCGTCGGGCAGGCGGGTTTTGCGCGAGCGCGGATTTCAAAAACCGGCTCCAGCGCGTCAGGACGGTTGTAGGTGGTTACAATCAGGGCGACGCTGATATTGCGGTTGCGTTCGTAAAGTTTGTACATATTTGTAGTACGAACCTTGGGCATTGGCGATGGAAATGGTCAAGCCGTCCGCGCCGTAGGCGAAAACCGCGTTGAGCAGGTAGTTTTGACAAACGATACCGCTGCCGTGCAACAGGGCTTTGAAGGTGAGCTGTCTTTTTGTAGCGGTTTTTCTTCGGCGTAGAGCGAGCTGTATTGCTGCATTTTGAATCAGCCCTTCGGCGTTTTTCGAAGGAAATAGTGTTTCAGACGACCTTCGAGCGGACGGACGTTTGCATCGGGCGGCAAAATCAGCGGTTCATGTGCCTGACGGTCGGAAAAACGGGTAAAACGGCGGTGGTAAAGGCGCGGGATAATGTCAGGATACCAGCCGCAGGCTTTGATCAGGCGGCCGTTGTAGTGGTTCCAGGCGCGAGAGCGAGAAGATGTTTGTTCTTTGTTTTCCGCCACGGCTTTGCGGATGGCGGCAATCAGTTCGCCATCTGCCACTTCGTCGCTGTCTGCTGAATATCCAATTGTTTTGCGCGAGGCGGGCGGCGAGGTTTTTCATCGGACCGAAGCCGATGAAGTCGTATTGTAATAACTGACGTTGGTGAAGCGTTCAGCGATTTCAAAGGTGCGGTCGGTCGAGCCGTTGTCGAGCAGCAAAAACTTCGTCGAAGTCTTGAAGCGCGGTCAAAACTTCGTGCAGATAGCGTTCCAATTTTTGACCAACATGGCTGCTGTGGCGGGAATTTTCGAGGTTCATGATGAGGTCGTCTGAAAAGGGGTCGTCTGAAAAATCAAAAATCGGGAAATCAAAGGCAGTTCAGCAGATGGGCGGTCAGTTCTTCTGGAAAGCGTGTATTTAACCGATATACCGCTACAATACGCATTTCCCTTTTTCAGACGACCTCCTCCGATATACGGCTTATCTGCTCCTATGCGAGGGGCTGGTGGACGATGTGATGCGCGATTTGCTGACCCGTATCGGCGGCTACGACGAATGCGTCAGCGAGTTCGTCCGCAGTACCCACACTGTCCATTCCCGTTCCACCTGGCTCAAATACGCCCCCGAAATCGCCAACGGCAACAAGATCTACCGGCACGCCCTGTACCGTCCAGCACGCGGCAGCGATGCCGACAATATGGCAGTCAACGCCTTGGAAGCCGTCCGCTTCGGCGCGGACAAAATCGACCTCAATTTCGGCTGTCCCGCCCTCACGGTCACAGCAGAACGAGCGGCGCCGTCCTGCTCAAAACCCGACCTCATCCACCATATCGTCAAAACCTTGCGCCAACGCCTGCCCGAACACATCCCGCTTACCGGCCATGCGGCTCGGTTACGAAGACAAAAAGCCTCGCGCTGAATGTGCCGCCGCCATCGCCGAAGGTCGGAGCCTGCGCCCTGACCGTACACGCGCGCACCAAAGTCGAAGGCTGCGAACCGCCCGCGCATTGGGAATGGATACGCAAAATCCACGAACACGTCGCCATCCTCGTAACCGCCAACGGCGACGTGTTCAGCCTCAAAGACTATATCGGTATTAAAGAGATGACGGGCTGCAACAGCGTCATGCTCTCGGTCGCGGCGCCGTCATCCCGCTCGGTTGGCGCGCCGATCAAACAATACGAAAACGGCGGAACCGTCCGCGATACCGATTTCGCCGAAGTTTCGGTGTGGATAAACCAATTTTTCCATTGTGTCTCGCAAAGCAGGAACAACAATACCCCGTCGCCCGCCTGACAAACAATGGCTGGGCATGATGAAGAAAAGAATTTGGGAGAAGCTCAGGAACTGTTTGACGCGGTAAGGGCGGTCAAAGACGCGGAAAGAAGTCGCGCGGATTTTGGCAGCATTTGAAGACAAGATGAATGCCTGATATCGATGAGGTCGTCTGAAACATATTTTCAGACGACCTTTTGTATCGAAACATCAGAAATTTGTCATCAGCGCGCGCATGACTTTGCACGATCGCGTCGACGTCCTGAATATTGCGATGGCGGTAAACGCCATGGATATGTCCATTTCTTTATACAGGATTTCCAGCGCGCGGGTGACGCCTTCTTCGCCGACGCGCCCAAGCCGTAGAGGAACGCGCGGCCTACCATCGTGCCTCTTGCGCCCAAGGCGGCGTGCTTTGAGGATGTCTTGACCGCTGCGGATGCCGCTGTCCACTCAGACTTCGATGTCGCTGCCGACTGCGCGCTGACGATGTCGGGCAAGGCTCTGACGCGGACATGCCGCGTCGAGCTGGCGGCCGCCGTGGTTTGCGACGACCAATGCGTCGCGCCGCCGCTTTCGCTGCTTTCGCACCTTCGGGTCCCATAATGCCCAGGATAATCAGCTGCCGCCGCAAATCACTCAATGTGCACGACGTCGTCCGCTCAGGCGCGGGTCGAGATTGTTCGGAAGTCCAGCGAAGACAGCGCAGACGATCATCGCCGCGTGCATGTCCGACGATGATATTGCCGGAACGTGCGGCGTTCCGTGTTCAGCATTTTCGCCACCATTCGGGCTTGTCCCGCCAGATTGATTAAATTGGCGATGGTCGGTTTCGGCGGCGCGGACAGACCGTTTTTGATGTCTTTTGTGGCGTTGACCCAAAACCTGCAAATCGGCAGTCAAAACCAACGCCGAACTGCTTGGCATCCTTCGCGCGCCGCTTAATCAGGTTTTCCATAAACCTCGCGGTCGCTCGTCACGCAAAGCTGAGCCAAAACGGCGCGCGTGCGTTCTCAGCAGCATCTTCAATCGAGCGGAAGATGGACACGTGGACGGCGTGTGCTGGAACGTCGAACTCTCCGCCGCCCGCGCCGCCAAAGATTTCACCGTCGGCGTGTGCCATACGTGACAGCCGTGCCGGTGCAATCGCCACCGGCATTTTCTACGTCCCAGACCGACAGCCTGGTTTCAAGCTTCGGCCTTCCATATTGACCCGCACTTTTTGGCCGGAAGCGGATGTCTTTGAAAGTCCGAAGTGTTTTTGCGCGGTGGGTGGTTTCGAGTCCAAGAACCTGAATCGATGTAATCGCGTAAAACATGCGGCGGCATCTTGCGCTTGGCAACAAGGCGCAGAGCCTCGGTACAGGCTCACTTTGCTCAAATCGCGTTTCTATTGTTGATTGCCTCTCTGTTAAGGGTTGCTGCGGATTAGGTCGCAGAAACGGGCAGGGGCGGTTTCAGACGACTTTTCTGCAATACCATAATGATTTAGTGTATGAATTAGGCAATCTATATCAATCCGCAATTATAAAGCAAATGAGTTTAACTCCCGCTGAAAAGCGGGAGTAGCACTTTTCTAGACGACCCTCGGATTCCAAGCTTTCAGATAAAAAGAGAAATCTTCAGGCAGATAAAATCCATCGCTTCAGCCATAATAAACAAAACAATCGGAAGATGCCCGAATATACTTGGCTGAATCACCCAGATAATAGACAATCCGCACCACGATAGCCGACGACAGGCACCTGCATGAGATCTGACCAGCAAAGGGCGTTTTGCCGTTACCGCCATGATCGATTTGGCGATGAATCGCGCAAAACAGGCGCGTCGAAACTCAGCGCCATCGGCGAACGCCAAAAGTATTTCGCTTTCCTATCTGGAACAACTATTCAGCAAACTGCGTCGCGCGCCGGGCTGGTCGAAAGCATCCGCGGCCCGGGCGGCAGCTACGTCTCGCCGCCATCCCGCCAAATCAACATCGCCCAAATCATTTCCGCCGCCGAAGACAAGCTCGACGCCACCCAATGCAGCAGCAAAGCCAACTGCCACCACGGCGCGCCCTGCCCGACGCACGACCTGTGGGAAAACCTGAACAAACACCATCAACGATTACCTAGCAGCGTAACCCTGCAAAGCATGCATCGAGACAAGACACCATAGCGAGAGACGGCAGCACGCTCATCCAATTTACACATATCCATTAAGCACATTACAGAAAAAGAAAAAACCAAACCATGACCCATCAAAGCGTTTATCTCGACTACGCCGCCACCACCCCGTTGACAAACGCGTGGCCGAAAAAATGATTCCCTATCTGACCGAAACCTTCGCAACCCAGCTCCAGCAGCCACGCATTCGGCTGGGACGCAGAAGAAGCCGTCGAAAAAGCCTGCGCCGACATCGCCGCCCTGATTAACGCTGACCCCAAAGAAATCGTCTTCACCAGCGGCGCGACCGAGTCCGACAACCTCGCCATCAAAGGGCGCGGCAAACTTCTACAAAACCAAAGGCAAACACCTCATTACCGTCAAAAACCGAACACAAAGCCGTGCTCGACACCATGCGCGAACTCGAACGCCAAGGCTTTTGAAGTCACCTACCTCGGCGTACAAGAAAACGGCCTGATTGATTTGGAAGAACTCAAAGCCGCCATCCGCGCCGACACCATCCTGATTTCCGTGATGTGGGTGAACAACGAAATCGGCGTAGTGCAAGACATTCCGCCATCGGCGAAATCGACCGCGAACGCAAAAATCATCTTCCACGTCGATGCCGCCCAAGCCTGCGGCAAAGTGCCCGTGGACGTGGAAGCCGCCAAAATCGACCTGCTGTCCATGTCCGGCCACAGTGTACGGCCCCAAAGCGCATCGGCGACTGTACGTCCGCCGCAAACCCGCGTCCGCCTCGAAGCCCAAATGCATGGCGGCGGTCACGAACGCGCTTCACTAGCGGCACCTGCCGACCCACCAAATCGTCGGCATGGGCGAAGCCTTCCGCATCGCCAAAGAAGAACTCGAGCAAGACATGGCGCACTACCGCAAACTGCGCGACATCTTCCCTCAAAGGCATCGAAGGCATCGAAGACGTTCTATCAACGGCGACCTCGAACACCGCGCCCCGAACAACCTGAACGTCAGCTTCAACTTCGTCGAAGGCGAAAGCCTGATTATGGCGGTGAAAGAACTCGCCGTATCCAGCGGCCTGCCTGCACCTCCGCTTCGCTCGAACCCAGCTACGTCCTGCGCGCGCTCGGCCGCAACGACGAACTGGCGCACTCATCCCTGCGCATCACCTTTCGGCCGCATGACTACCGAAGAAGAAGTGCAGTTTGCGGCAGAACTGATCAAATCCAAAATCGGCAAATTGCGCGAACTACGTCGCCGCTGTGAAATGTTCAAAGACGGATTGATTTTGAACTCGATTGAATGGGCGGCGCATTGATACCTTAAACAAAAATTTGAAGAGAAAATCATGCTGATTAAGAATCTAGTTGGTAATATGCTACGCAATCGAGAATTGATGGACCTTTGTCAAATAAATCACCAAGATTGTCGAGGAGCATGAACGAACTCTCGTTTTAGTCCATAACACGACTTCCCATAGACAGATTCTATTTATCTGATGAATGGAGTTGTGAATGGTAAAAGAATTCTGCATTACACCGGCATGTGAAAGTTGGTGATCAAGATATTACTCACAGAATAAAACTCTTTTCTGAGTTAAATATCAATAAAGTGAACATTTACATCCAACGACGCCCCCAATAGCTATAAATAATAGTGAAAGGTTAAATTATCAGTTCACCATACTCCGCTCAACAGAAAGATAAAAATGGGGAACCAAAGAAAGGTTTATATTTTCCCCTTGAGCCAATTTGACAATTTCAGTTTGTTGGGTTTGACAACTCATTCCACCTGATACATTAAAACAAAAGAGGTCGTCTGAAACTTCAAGAAGACCCTTTTCAGACGACTCAAAAAGCCACCACATTAAAATCAAGGATACAAAACTATGAACGAATAAGATTTAGATTTGGACAATCTCGACAACCTGCTTGAAGATTTTTGACGGCGTTACTCGTGGACGGCGGCGTCGATTCGGAAAACGACGACGGCTGCGAAGGCGGCGCGTGCAAAATCTGGCCTCAGGTCGTCTGAAACCGGCAAACAAAGCCACTGAAACCGTCACGAGAAACCACATCATGGCAGCCCACCAGCGATAGAGTAATCGATCACTGCTGAAAACCCGCACCGTGTCGGTACTTTCGATAAAAATGGCGGAGTCTGTCGGCGCCGGCGTATGGTCGAGCGCGCTTACGGCCTGCGGCGACGTGATGCGCCGCAAATCAAAGTGAAACGGCGAAAGGCATCATCGAACGATGCGAGATTTGGAAAACCTGCGGCTGCGACCCGCCATCGCTTCGTCAGCCCTGATTACCGGAGTGGGTCAGCAAAAGCCCTGGATGACTCGCGCTGGCAATCACACCGAAAATCGCCGAAGAGCTGGAACTGCCGCGTAGAAAATCCGCTGCTCCATCTTGGCTGAAGATGCGGTAAAAGCGGCACCGTGACCGACTATCGCAAACGTCAGGAAAACAAATAATCCGATTAGTGGGTGCTGTGCTGAAGCGAACATGAGACTCCCTGAAAGTCATAGGGTTTCGGAAAAGAAAGCAAACCTCGAAGGCTTGTATGCCATCTCACTCGGAGGTGGAAGACGAGGACACAGAAACCTAATCCTGAGTTGCCGATCCAGAACACGGACTGCCTGCCAATCCTATCCCTCTCCCGCAGGGAGAGAGGGTTGAGGAAAGAAGAGTGCGATAAAGCCACTAGAGCTTACATGTTAGTCGATATCGCTGCAAAATCAAAAGAGGGCTGACATGCCTTTTCTTGTGATACGAAGAGAGGTGAGGACACAGAAACTTAAAATCCTTTTGGAAGTTGCCGCCAAATTTGGGACTGCCCGCCAATCTCCCCTCCCCGCGGAAGGGTTAGAGAAGCGATAAGCCGAAGCTTATATTTAATCGATATCCCCAAAATCAAAAAACACACCCCCAAAAAAAACACAAACAACCCCAAAACCCACACCCCCCCAAAAAAACCACCAACAAACCAACCCAAACAAAGACGACACGCCTTTACCGATGAAAGCCCAATCCCTGCTTGCCGTCAAAGGCATAAGCACAAACTCCCATCAATGCGCGTTTGCAGCAAATGGGTTTGGATGATGTTGCTCACGCTGGCTGCTGCGCGAAGACTTGGAAGACATTTTGGAACAGGGCGCAAAATTGGCCGGCTCGACCTGTTGGAAGAAACGGTCCGCAGGCCCGTGTGCAGCCACATGCAGAGCTGCCGTTGTTTGGACAGGCGCAACGGCGACGGGCAACGGAAAATTGAACAAAGGTTAGATAAATGGGAAAATGCGGTGTCGCGAAAATACCATGTTTACGCATATAGTTTGATACTGCTGGTCCGGATATGCTTTTATTTGCGGTGAGTGAATTCTATCCTCCCTGCACAACAGCGTTGTTTTTAGAAGGTGCGCTGGTTATGTCCTGTTTGCCCATTCCACAAAGGCAGTCAACCGCCCTATATCACGATATGAAGGCGTGAATCCGGGCGAGGCGAAACTGCATGCGGCAAAGTGGCGGAAACCCTCGCCCGCGACGACATTGCTTATCAAAGTCTATACGCCACAGAGCACCTGACGTAAAAGCGCAGCGCCACATGCGCGGCGGCGGATGAATATCCGCTGTTTGGACTGCGCGGATACGCCGATTGGGATTACGCCGCTATGCGAAGTGGAAATCTTGTCTTTGCGTCCTGAGATACGGGGCGCGAAACTGCGCGTGCGCATCGTTTAGCCTCTCGGACCTGGATTGGTTCTGCATTTCCGTACGCCCTTAACCAGCGGTTGGACAGGCGGTAGTATGGCTGGCTCGGTTCTGTTAGCACTCTTCCCGTTTGGCTGGGCATTTGGCTGATTTGGGCTGTGTTGCTGTATCGTCCAGCGGCGCCGCGGGTGACCGAGTTAACTCGAGTTTCAGACGGCCTAGAAACAAGTAGTTTTACGAAATCTGCCTCTAAACAGGACACCGTCTTTTGATTACCATCACAGAAAACGCAGCCAAATACGTCAGCAGCTACCTGACCAAGCGCGGCGAGGCTTGGGCGTGCGCGCGTGTGAAAACGGCGACTGCTCGGAGACCGCCAGCATACAGCCTCCAGATTTGTCGAGTAGACGCCAGCGCCGACGGTAATCATTCGAGGAACACGGCGCGCGCGTCTATATCGGCCAAGCTTCTGACGTTTATCTGGACGGCACGCAGGAGTCGATTACCACCGAAGGCTTTGCGGAAGGTTTCAAATTTGAAAAGCGAATGTCAAAAGACTCTTGCCGGCTGCGACGCGAGCTTCCACGTTTAGAGACGCCGCCATGACGGCGGGACGGTATCAACCGTCCTCGCCATCCGCTTCTGCCTGTCTGTGAGCTGCCTTTGCCTGGCGCCGTTTCCACCTTGTGTCCGGACAAATCAGGATCCCTGCTAAAGAGGCGCTGAAAGGCATTGTCGCGTACAGCGCACTATCAATTGTGTAGCACTACTGCTCATATTCAGTCCTTTTGGTTAAGAAATCGGCGGATTATAAGGCGAAAATCAGGTTTTCTGCCAGAAAATTTGCACATTAATTATCCCACCATGTCTCAATACTTTCACACTCTTCGGCTGAACCCGCTTTCGATACTATCGCTGCGGAAAGCTTGGAGCAAACCTACCGCGCCTCTGGCTGCCCCGTTTCATCCCGATCGATAAAATTCGCCAGCCTCCGCCTTCGAGCAAAAGCAGGCGGTGATGATGTCTTCCACCATCAACGATGCCTACCGTACCAGAAAACCCATCGACCGCGCGCGCGTATCTGCTGAAAAACGTTGGGCATCAGACGCCGACGCGCCGCCGGCATACCTCTATTTGCTCCCGTACTTTCTCATGCAGCAAATGGAATGGCGCGAAACGCTGATGGATCGCAAATGGCGCAAAAACCACGAAGCTCTGCGCGCGTTGGATCAAGAAATCAGCAGCGAGCAAGACAAGCTGTATCCACAGATTTGCGGACGGCCTTTGCGGCGAGACCACCGAATCCGCCGCCCAATGCAGGTGCGCATGGCAGTGATTTTAAACAAAGCTGCGCAACGAAATCGCCGCCGCATTGCAAGATTAAATACCCAGATTTGTGAGCATCTTGAAAGGTCGTCTGAAAGGCGGAATAAGGTTTCAGACGCACCTTCTGTCGCTATGGTTTTGCTGCAGATTTAGAATTTGTCCGGTTGATGGCTTATTCGGATTCCGTTTGCGCTGGGCAACTCCGCCGCCACAAAGCTTTTTGCAGACCATGTCCGCCGCGAGTTTGTTCAGGCGCAGTCGGTGTGCCCCAACGGGCATTCGCGTTTGAAGCAGGGCGAGCATTCGAGGTGCAGGCTGACGATTTTGGCTTTTTGGCTCAAGGGCGGGGGTGTGGTCGGGGCTGGACGAGCCGTAGGCGGCGACGAGTTTGCGGTCGAGTGCGGCGGCGAGGTGCATCAGGCCGCTGTCGTTGCAGACGACGGTGTCGGCACAGGAGAGCAGGTCAATCGCTTCGGAAAGGTTGGTTTTGCCGCAGAGGTTGGTGCAGAGGCCGTCTGAAAGGCGGTTGATTTCTTCGGCGATGTCGAAAATCTTTTTGCGAGCCGAACAGCCAAACCTGCCAGCCTTCCGCCAGATAGCGGCGGCCGAGTTCGGCGAAAATGGCGCGCAGGCCAGCGTTTGGCGGGGCCGTATTCCGCGCCCGGGCAGAAGGCGAGAACGGGTTTGTCGGTGTTTAAGCCGTACTTTGGCAAGGGCGGCGGCGCGGCTTTCGGGGAAATGGTGAAACGCGGGTTGTCGGAATGTCCGTTGAAGTCCGCCTGCGTCGGGTGGGCGAGGGCGGTGTAGCGGTCGACCATCAGGGGCAGGGGCGGCTTTGTCGAGTTTGCGGATGTCGTTGAGCAGCAGATAGCGCGATTCGCCGACGTAGCCGGTGCGCTGCTTTGATGCCGGTGGCGAAGGCGATGAGGGGCGGATTTGAGCGAGCCGGGCAGGACGATGACTTGGTCGTAACCCTGTTTGCCCAGTTCGCGCCCGATGCGCCAGCGTTTTTTTCAGTTCCAACGCGCCGTGTCCGAACGGGTTTTCAATGACGCGGTTGATTTCGGGCATACGCTCGAACACCGCCATCGACCATTTGGGCGCGAATGCGTCTATGGTGCAGCCGGGATGGAGTTCGTGCAGGCGGCGGTAAAGCGGCTGGGTCATGACGCAGTCGCCGATCCAGCTCAGGGGTGATGATGAGGATTTTTGGACATGGTGGTAGGGTAGGTTTGTATTGCGCGATATGTGTCATAGGAAACCAAGGCGCATGGGGTTGGCGAGTGCGGTTTGATGGTGTTGTTATGCAAAAGACCGAGGGGTCGTCTGAAAAGGCGGGTTGAAATCAGTGGCGTCATGTTGACTGAATAAGGGTTTTGAATAAAAATCGAGACCCTTATAGTGGATTAACTTTAAACTGGTACGGCGTTGCCTCGCCTTAGCTCAAAGAGAACGATTCTCTAAGGTACTGAAGCACCAAGTGAATCGGTTCCGTACTATCTGTACTGTCTGCGGCTTCGTCGCCTTGTCCTGATTTAAATTTAATCCACTATAATATCAATGGGCTTGAAAGTGCCGCTCTGAGGAGGTTTGGACGTATCGTGTTTTTTCAATTTCAAAACAAGCAACAGCGGATTTTTTCTTTATTGAGCGCGGCTGTTGTAATTGTCATCGTTATGACCTTATGGTCTTATGCTTGGGCGCAATATTTTGATTTAGGGGCGAATGAACCGAAGGAGGCGCTTGAGATGGCGGGTTTGGTTTGTTGGTGCAATTTTTCCTATGCCTGCCTTATCTTTATTTCAAGCGATATATTCTTGCCTCTCTGTTGGCGACATCGATTCTTAATGGCGCCTATCTGTTTTTGTATTGGAGCAATTCGACGCCGCTTTGCTGCGGTGATATGGGGGCAAGGCTTGATGTCTATGCTGTTTATGTTTTGTTTCGATGTGTATGTTTCGTTGTCTCCTGTTTGGTCGATTGTGCGTGTTTTGCATGCTAAGAGGTCAGGAAAATCGGACAGCCCTCATAATCCGGCATAGATATAGTGGATTAACTTTAAACCAGTACGGCGTTGCCTCGCCTTAGCTCAAAGAGAACGATTTTCAGGGTCTGAAGCACCGCGAATCGGTTCCGTACCATTTGTACTGTCTGCGGCTTCGTCGCCTTGTCCTGATTTAGTTAATCCACTATAAAGATAGGGAAAAAGGTCGTCTGAAACCCGCAAATTTGAGGGTTTTCAGACGACCTTTATTGCCGTTGCGTTCAACTTTAAACACTGTCAGCGATTCAAACCAAACCCAGCTTTTTCAGCAGCGCGGTGCTGCCTGCGTCCACAAGACTGAAGGTTTCGTCCAAAAGTCGCCGGTGTACCACGGGTCGGGGACGTGGCGGTAGCCGCTTTCGGGGATGAGGTCGGTGAGTTTGAAGATTTTGTCAGGGTGTTTGCCGAACATTTTTCCAGTTCGGCAAGGTTGTTGTCGTCCATGGCGATGATGAAGTCGAATTCATCGAAATCTTCGGAACGCACTTTGCTGCTGGTAAAACCTTGATGGTCGATGCCGTGGGCCGCGAGGATTTTGCGCGTGCCTTGCGTGCATGTTTTTCGCCATCGTGCCAGCCGGATGTGCCAGCGCTGTCGGTGCGGACGCGGTGGGCCACGCTCTGCTTCGCGGGCGCGCGGTGGCGCAGGACGTATTCCGCCATGGGGGAGCGGCAGATGTTGCCGAGGCAGACGAAGAGTACGGAAATGGTTTTTCATAGGCAGTTTAGGCGTGTTCGGAGAAGAATGGGTTGTGTCCGTCCAGGGACAGGGACTGCGCGTAGGTCGGCAGGTCGGCATTTTCCGGCAAAACGTCGTGCAGGATGCGGATATGCTCGACGCGGCATTCCGCCATCAGGTCGAGGAAGTTGTGTTGGATGACGGCGATGTTGTCCGGAAGACGAAAGGTTCCACACGAACACTTGCGGGACGACTTCAAACGCGCTGTCGGTTGCGTTGAAGCCGAACAGAATCTGCCCGCCCTGCCCTGTAGCGATGACGACGCCGACGCGCGGACTCTGCATGCGGATGGCGCGGATGGCGTTAGTGGCGAACACGTCCATCGCCATGCGCTGACGGGTGTGGCTGCCGTCGGTCGGGGCTTGAGCGGGGTGTTCGGGGACAGCGGATTGGTGAAGAGGGTAACGCCGGTGGCGGCAAGGCTTTTCCTGCCAAACCCTGCATCAGCGGCAGGCCTGCCTGTTGCAGGTTGACGCCCAAGGCGGTTTGCAGGTTTTTGTCGCCGTAGCCCAACGCGTAAACGACGTGGACGGACCGTCCTTCGGGGCAGATCAGCGGTTTGTCTTCAAAGGTTTGCAGGAACGCGGCGGCGGATTCGCTGTTTTGTTTCGCGTTCCACCACCGTTCGGGCGTGATGCCGCTAGGTCGTCTGAATGGGCGAGGAAGGGCAGCCATTGGGTGTTGTGCGTTAAAGCGCGCAAGTGGGGATAGTTGGACGAGGCGGGCGGTCAGTGCCTCGGTAGGCAGCGTCAGGGGGCAGCGATCGCTCCTGTTTGCAGCCGGCGACGATGACGACGGGCAGAGCAAACCATTGGGCTTCGTCTTCGTTTTCGGCGGATAAGACTTGATTGATGCTCTGCATCAGCGCGTTGTAAGTCTCTACATCGGCGCCATGGTCATGGCGACGGATAAAGTTGACGTAGTAGTTTTGATGAAGCTGGCTGCGGATTTCGGTTTGCAAGCTGCCCCACGGCGATCTTGCGGGTTGCGGCGGTCGTGCCGTGTGCGAGCAGTGAGGGCGTTTATCAGTAAATGGTTTTTAACCGAGTCTGCGGATAAGGGCGTGTGTCGTGGAGGATGAAGGTATTCATAGTGGATATAAATCGGTGGTTGGTCTGGACAGCTCGGATTATAACAATATCGGGATACGGATTGGGAAAAAGGTCGTCTGAAAACGACGCTTCGGCAGCGTTCAAACAAATATCGCAAGCTGCCTCAAACCATTTTGACGTTTTCAGACGACCCTTTTTCTAATTTTTCTTTGTTTTTCTTCTTTTGCCCAGTGTTCACCCTTTACCCGCGCTTTGCCGTCCGCGTCCAAACGGCGGTAAGGTTGATGACTTCGTCGGCGGAGGTGGTGTTTTCGGCTGCGCCGCGCCGAACAGGGAGCGCACGTAATCATCCGCCGGATGGTTTTGAATATCCTGCGGCGTATCGACCTGCACCAGCCTGCCTTGGTGCATCACGCCGATGCGGCAGGCGAGTTTGGCGGCTTCGTTCATGTCGTGGGTAACGAAAACGATGGTGGTGCCGAGTTTTTTGTGAATCAGGGAAACGGTTTCCTGAAGGGAAGCGCGGGCGAGCGGGTCGAGGGCGGAAAAAGGTTCAGTCCATCAGCAGGATGTCGGGTTTGGCAGCGATGGCGCAGGATGCCGATGCGCTGCTGTTCGCCGCCGAAAGTTCGTGCGGATAGCGGTTTAGGTAGGTTTCGGGCGGCATGCCGACCAGCTCGAGCAGTTCGTTCACGCGCGATGTGCGCTTCGGTTGTCCCAGCCTAAAATGTCGGGCATCAGCTCGATGTTTCTGCCGCACGGTCATGTTGGGGAACAGGGCGATTTGTTGCGGCACATAACCGATGCGGTGGCGCAGCCCGCGGATGTCGTAATCTTTGATACGCCTGCCGTTGAAATAAACATCGCCGTCGGTCGGCTCGGTCAGCGCGTTAATCATGCGCAGCGTAGTGGATTTGCCGCTGCCCGAACCGCCCACCAACACGAAAAACTCGCCTTGGTAAATGGTCAGGTTCAGTTCGTTCACGGCGGTGTGGCTGTCGTAGCGTTTGCTGACGTTTTTGAATTCGATTAAGGGGTGTTGTGTTCAGGGCTGCATCATAAATATCCTTTACAACTTCGACAAAGCGGCGCGGCTCACGTTCCAACAATTTCGGCAGGCCGTCTGAAACGGCGGCAAGTTCGCCTTTGGCAATGGCGGTGTAGGTGGAAACCCATGCTTCAATCTGCCAGTCGGGCGCGTCAGGGTACGCGGCTTTGCGGCTGGCGAAGCTTCTTCTAGGGTTTCGTTGTGGTAGAGGTGTGGTTTGCGGTAATTTCGGTTAGGACGGCGGCTATTTCAGCGAAGTTTAATGATTGGGAACCTGTCAGCGTGTAGGTCTGATTGTCGTGGCGGTGGTTGTCGCATGCGATGTCGGCGATGACGTTTGCCGCCGCTTGGGCGACATCGCGCTGCGAAACGCAGGCAACGCGCCCGTCGTCGGCTGGGACCTGCGATGATGCTGCCGTCTGCGTTGGCAATCGTTGCCACTCATCTCGCTGTAAAAATTGTCGCGCAGAAAAGGTATAGCGCATATTTGTTTGCCGGATTGCATTTTCGGTAACCGCATGAGTGCGCGCCAGCGTGAAGGTGCTGTCCAACGCCGCCTGCGCAAAAGAGAGATAGACCATGTGTTGCACGCCCGCTTCCGAAGCAGCCTGCACCAAAGTCAAAATGCTCTTGCTCACGCGTCGGGCTTTCGGCGGCGGACACCATAAACAGCACGTCCACCCCGTTTAACGCCTGTTTGGCAAGCTCCAAATCACCATAGGCAAACCGCCGCGCCTCGCAGTTCGGCAGGTCGGGTGCTTTGGCGGGGTTGCGCAGCGGCAGGATAAGCGGCAGACCGCGTGTGTTCAGATGACGGGCGACCATGCCGCCGATGTTGCCGCTGGAACCAGTGATGGCGATGTTCATGGGAACTCCTTGGGAAGTGGGAGGAAAAATGATAGGGGAAGGGTAGCTCGAAAAAGTGGTTTTAGGGTAGACGGATTTTTCGAGACCACCTTTTTAGAAGTAGTAAAGGTCGTCTGAGTACAGTCCACAACTTCGTTTTTGAAGGTGTGACTATTTTGTTTGGGCTAGGTTAGGGCTGTATTTCACGCTGCCCTATATTTTGCAACTGTTTAGCGGAATTCGAAGAATTCCAAAATGTTGCGACCGCGTTTTCAGGCTGCCTGAGATGCATGCGTGTGAACTGCGGCTGCCGCAGAGCCACAGGCTGTGGTGTGCACTGTCGCGGACGGTCTGACCGATATGCTGCTGCGGCGGTGAGCCTTGCCTCGGAGGGGATATGGTGGAAATTGACATCAGCTTTGTTGCGCCAAACTGCCGCCAGCGGGCGATGCGTTTCGGCGGCAGGTTTCTATCGGCATGAAACCAGTCTGTCGGCTGGGTGGCGGGCTGTCGGCCAGTTCATTGAGTCGTGCGAGAAATGGCAAAAACCGATACCGCTGCTGACCCAGATTTGCGCTTTGTCCATCGGAAAAGTCGAACCGTCCGTATGCGCCGTCGATTTGCACGATGGTGTCGCCGATATTCAGGCGCTGCGGCAGGCGGCGGCGTAGTCGCCCAGAGCTTTTCGATCACGAGCGTGAGCTGTTGGTGATCAAGGCTACGCCAGTCGGAGGCGATGGTAAAGGGGTGGCTTTCTCGTGTGCGCGTAAAAAGAGGAATTGTCCTGCGCGGTGTCCTCGCCATTTCGGCGCATTCAGGTCAGGAAAGTAGGTTGCCGTTTTGATTTAGGAGCGATACGGTGGCGTTTTTGTGTGGCTGCCGATGCGCTTTGAATAGGGCAATCAGCGAGCAGGCGATGCCTGAAAGCAAGGCGGCGATGAGCAGCCATCCCAGCGGTTGCGACCAGTAGGCAGCATTTGCTACAGTACGATGGCGCGTCCACACGAGCGCGAGATAAACGGGACGATAAGTATGTGGAGTTTGGCAAACCAGCGGTAGGGTATGCGCTTTGATGAGGGGCGGCGAGCAGCTAGGACGAGGGCAACATAAAAGCGATTTCGCCAACTTCTTCGGCAAAGTGGCGTTGGGTAGCCAGCCAATCTTTTAATGTCAATATTTCCTGCATCGGCGGGCGTGGCGGCTTTTTGCCGTCAATCAACCAGCGCATAAGCCATTTGGGGAATTGCTTTGCTGGTCCAGTGCAGGATGCTCGCCTGAAAAGGCAATGATGCCGAACCATTTGCGCAGGCGGTACATGTTTGTCCAGCCCGCCGAGCGTCTCGAGTATTTTTGGGGCGCACGGCAGTATCAGGCAGCCACCGCTGGCCAGTATGCTGAGTGGTGCCAGTTAGTTGCAGCAATAGGTTGCGTGACGGGAAATACGCCCCACTGGTCTGGAAATGATGTAGCAAAGCAGCCATAAAGCGAATATGCCGCCGAAAAATATGGCTAAGGTAAATTTAATGTTTTTCATGGTAGTGGTCCTTACGGATGGGAATATGCAAGGCGTCTGCGCCGTTTGTGGGGGATTGTATGTGGGGGAAAATTAGGTGGAAATTATTGCGTGGGGCAGGGGTGGGAAGGGTTTACCTGTTGAGGTCGTCTGAAAGTTTAAAACAACCTGACCTTTTCAGACGACCTGAAAAGCAGCAAACCCGTTTCATCGGCCATGATTCCGTTGTCCAAAACGCGTTCAAATTCTTCGGCGAAACCGTGCTTGTGCGGCGTAGGTTCTGCAACTGTTGCAGCCAGGGTTTTTCGGGGCGATGTCGGCGGCGGCGCGGGTGGTGTGCAGCAGGTAGGGGCGGGTATCGAAAGCTTGACGAGTGTTTTGGCTGACGGCGTTTTGACGCTTGGGGATTGTGGTCGGTTTGTTTCGGGCGATTTTTCGTGCATTGCGACAGGGGCGGCGGTTTTTGGCGGTTTCGTGTTCGGCGACGGTTTGCGGGCCGTTTCGGGCGGTGGTGGCCTGGATGGTAATCAGGGGCGGCAGTTGCTCGGTAAGCGCGGCGGCGAGGCGCAGGTGTCCGTCTAAAATCAGCCAGCGGTCGGACAGGGCGGGAAGTTCGTACACCAAGACGGGCGGCAGTTGGTTTTGCCGTGCGCGTTTGGCCGCCAATATTTCGAGACGACCGTCTTCGGCGTGGTGCGTTTTCAGGGCGATGAAGCGTCCCGGCTCTGGGTATAAAATTGTTGTCCAGCGCGTCGAAACGGCTGCCTGAAAATAGCCATTTGCGTAGGTTTTCGTCGAGTTTCAGGCTGCCTCTACGGCGGTGTCGTGCCAGCATTCACCCCATTGCGGGGGCAGGGTTTGGCGGGGCGGTAGTCGAAGTGCTCCATTCGCCGATGCCGAGCAGTCCTGCGTTGTGGGGGCGGCGAGTTGTTCGATGAAATATTTGTTCCAAAACAGGCCCTTGCTTTGCGGCGGGTTGGCGGGGCGATGTGTTCGTTTGACGCGGGCTGCCGATGCGCGCTGACGGGCTGGTATGCCTGCCAGCGTTTCGGCGTAGCTGCGGACGAAAGAGGTAAACGTCGTACTAAATCGTGGCTGTGAAGAACGACCAGAACACGGGTTCATCGTGGCAAGTCAGGCTGAGGCTGATGCCGTCGGGTGTGGAGTTTCAGACGACCTTGCGTTTGACGGTCGATATGCAGGGCGAGGCTGTTTGGGGGAGGTGGGATTATGGTCAGGCTGCCGCCGCTGTGTTCCAGCGCGGCGGTTAGCGATCGGTAGTGCATGGGGTGTCCTTTGTAAGGCGTTCAGCGATAACTGATGACAATCATCGTACTGCCGTCTTTATTGTGGTAATACGCGCCCGCATTGCCCCAGGCGAATTGACGGCGATTTGCCGGATGACGATGCTTTAATGGAACAAGGGAATCGCCCAGCTGTTTATCCAGCCATCGATCAAACTGTTTTCATACGTTGCAATTCGCGCTCCTCCGACCATGCTGCCCAGCTATTGTCCTCGCCCTATCGGGCAGAAGAATATGGATAAGCGCTCCAGCCGCTGCTGCTCGAACCGAGCGGTAAGGGTGTATTGTTCAGACTGTTTGGTAAAATGACAAACTGAAAAATGTTATTCCGCTTGCAGATGATTCGGGCTGGATTTTTGGGAAGGATGCAATCCAGTCATCAAGCGTGGTGCCGTGCGCCAATAACGTTGCCGTCCGGCAGGATGATGCTGCCGTTTTCAGGGGTTTATCTTCATCGGTTTGAATTTCCAAATATAGTTTTTCAGACGACCTGAGATCATGTCCGTTTTATCACGCCTTTAAGCCGCACGATTTTTCATTTCACCAACAACCGTCCCTTGTCTCGCCAAATTCAAAGTCGCCAGCAACAGCAACATCACTACCGGAGCCTGCGGTGGCGAGGAAATAGCCTAAAAACAGTAAAACGCTGTTCGGCAATCAAATGGAAACCGCAGCCCGTCATTGCCGCCAAAACCGAACGAGAAAACCCTAAAAAGCTAGGGCTGAATCCTGTTTCCAGCATCCAAGGCAGAAGGCGCAGCAGTAGCAGGAATTGCAGGCAGCCGTAGCCGATTAAAAGCAGCGCGAAGGCATCGATGTGCCCGCCCGATACGGCGAACTAGGCGCCGCAGCCGACAAAAGCGGGCGCAAGCTGAATGCCGACAATACCGCGCACAGGGGCGTTGACGGTGTGCCGGTACGCAAACGGCTCAATATGGCGGCTTCAAGCTAAGCCATGAAAACATCCCCGCGCCCAAAAACAGCCAGGCGTAATCCGACCAACCCAATGCCGCCATTGCGGTCGCGCTGACAAAATTGGTGGCAACGGTGGGCAGGTAAACAATCGGCGTGGTGGCGTCAAGGGTATGGACGCCGCGCCACAAGCCGCCTGCGCGGTACATGGCAAATGCCAACTGTCCCTGCTGTTCCCAGCAAAAATCAACCCTTTTGCCAGTAGCGTTTTGATGAGGGTAAGGCTGCCAAAACCTGCCAGCATACGCTGGTAATCGGAATCGCGCTGATGAAAGCAGCATTGCACCAAATCCCGCAAATCCTGCAAAAATTCGGGGCGGAAAAACGGATTTTGATGATATAGGCAATGACCAGCAGCAGCCAGCGCAGAAGGCGGCAGCTAAACAGCGTTTCCGCAGCCCAATGCGGGCAAAGCCGATATGCGCGCCGTAACGCCAAGACAAACCGAGCGCGAAAAGTCCCCAGCGGCATGCTGAAATAGCTGAGGGGACGGGAAATTTTTCGGTACTCGCGACAATGTGTGTGTTAAGGAAAGGCGGTAGTATAGCCGATTCAAATCGGTAAGTGCAGCTTGGGTCGAGAACTGGTAAAGACGTCAAATCTGCCTGAGATATTGGGTTTCAGTATGAGCCGTCTCGGGTATGGATATGCTGATGTTTGAGTTTATAAGATGCGGTTTTCAGACGACCTTGTCAGACATTCCGCAGGTCGTCTCGAAAAAGCATAGTGGACGTTGACTTTAAGCAGCAGCTGGCGTTTGCTCGCCTTAGCTCAAAGAGAACGATTCTGCTGCGTGCTGAAGCACCGCGAATCGGTTCCGTACTATCTGTACCGTCTGCGGCTTCGTCGCCTTGTCCTGATTTAAATTTCAAACCACTATAAATGTGTTTTCAGACGACCTTTAAAGGCAGCCCTGCACTTTTTAAACGGCCTTTAAGCGCTATCTGCCCTGCCTGGGCGGCGGCGCCGGTACGTATGCGCCGCAGCATCAGCAGGGCGCCTGACACAAAAACACTATCCACTGGCCGGTAGGAAATAATTTTGCCGCGCGCACCCGCCATTTTGTCTGTATCAGCCACGGGCGCACTACAGGCCCAGATAAACGGCAACAAAACGGGCAGCGGCGGTCATCCATACCGTCGAAAATCCGTGTGAACAGCAAGCCAAGGCAGGCTGTGTGCGGCCAGCAACAGCAAATCTACGCTGACCAACTGGAAGATGCACACAGCCCGCATCCAGTTGCGCGTATCCCTGTTGCGTGCTGTTTTTCTGCATCGGGTTTCAGACTTAAGGTTTCGCGGGTGCCGACAAAAAGATGGGCAAAAATGCCACGGCTCAACAGCAGCAGGGCGGCGGCCGCAAAGGGAATGTTCGTGTTATGCTCCGATTTTGATGGTTTATGGCCATATTTCTTCTCGATTGCGTTTATGGCGTTTTTCAAACAGGTTTGCGGAAGTGAATGCAGTAAAAAGCGGTTGCTCCCACAGCAGTCGCGTTTTTCTTTTCCTGTACGGTTTCAGGGGATGCAGTTTTTCGATTTGTGTCAGGTCGAAATCGGTGTCTTGGAGTAGTTACGCGTGAAATAGGCTTTTGTATTGTTGTTGGATGAAGTCGGTGGTTTCGTCTGCGATCATGATTTTGGTGCCGGGCTTGGCAGACGCGCAGCATTTCGTTGATGGCTTTTTGCTTTGTCGCTGAAAAATTGATGCCGCCCACATGGAATACGACGTCGAATAGATTGTCGGCAGAGGGTAAAGTCTTCGGCGTTGCAGTGTACCAAGTCCAAGCCGCCGCTTTTTCCGCCATATGTCGCGGCAGCGTGCCAACATGCCGAGCGACAGGTCGGCGCCGGTCAGAGTCCAGCGCGGAGAGGTCGATGTCTGGCGGGCAGGTGGTTTAAATCGACACCTGTGCCGATGGAGACGATAGAGCGCGGTGCAGTCCTGCCGCCATTCCAGTTCATCCATCAGGGCTACGCCGCATTTCGTTGATGCTGTTGCCGTATCTGAGGCGGGCTATCCAGCGTTCGCCGAAATCGTACCAACGGGCGAGGCGGTTGTACATGTTCATGTATTTGGCGTTGTCGCCCGTGACGTTGTCGGAGTCGAGGCACAACAAGATGCCGTCTTGTTCGGGCGGAAGCGGGTTTTGCAGGGCGGGTTTGAGTTTTTGGATGAGTTTGGCGGAAGGCATGGTGCTTCTCCTGTTGAGGGTTGAGCGATGCGTATCTTGAGTCGGGATTCGACAAGATCGTTAAAAGCATTGGATTCATCTATCCCGATTTATCCGGCGGGGTCGTCTGAAAGCTTGAGTGAGATGTGGGAACAGGCGATTTTCAGGGTGGCTGCGCCGTTGTTATGTTGATTGAAATAAAGGCCGTCTGAAATCGTGTTTCAAACGGCCTTTGACATCAGTTTACAGACAAGGATGGATTAGAACTTGCTTTTTGATGTCGTCAATCAGGTTTTCGGCTTTTTCTTTGCCTCGTCAACCAGATGTCCTGCTTCTTCTTTGCCTTTTTCAATACGTCGCTTGCTTTTTCCTCAATGTCGGCGGCAACTTCTTTGACTTTGCCGATGCCTTGTTGGATTACGCCTTCTGCTTGGAGTTTGGAGTCGTTTAACAGTTCTCCGGCTTTTTCTTTTTACATTACCGCTGATTTGGTCTAATTTGCCGCTCATGATTCATTTCCTTGATGTTTATATTGATCGAGGACCCACTATAGTCTAATCAACGGCTTATTGCAACTTGAGGGGTCGTCTGAAAAATCTGTTTCAACAAAAATGAAAAACCGTTTTTCAGACGACCTGAATCATTTGCCCTTATCGTTTATCAAACCGTTTTTCTGCAAATAATCCCGCGCTACGTCCGCGGTTTTTCTCCGCCCACTTTCACGCGGTAGTTCATTTCAGTCATTTCGGCTTCGCTGATTTTGCCTGCCAGTTTGTTTCAATGCGTTCACGACGTCGGGATGCTGTTCGGCAAACTCGGTTTTCATCAGCGGCGCGCCTTGGTAGGAGGGGAAAAAGGGCGATGTCGTCTGAAAAGGACGGCGAGGCGGTATTGTTTGAGGTCGCTGTCGGTGGAGTAGGCTTCGACGAGGTCGATTTTGCCGTTTAGGGAGGGCGGTGTAGCGCAGGGCGGGTTCGAGCGTCGAGAGGTGGCTAAACTGTATGCCGTGTTGTTGCAGACCTTTGTAGCCGTCGGCGCGGTCGGTAAATTCGAGGGTAAAACCGGCGCGGATTTGGTTTTTGCACGCGTTTGAGGTCGGATATTTTGTGCAGGTTGTGCGCGGCGGCGTAGTCTTGACTGACGGCGAGGGCGTAGGTGTTTTTGGTATGCCATCGGCGGCAGAAAGGTCAACCCGGTGTTGTCGGGACAAGCAGGTCTTTGGCGGCTTTGGTAGGTCTGTTCGGGGAAAGGCGGCGGTTTTGCTCTTCGGCAGGGACTTTGACCAGACTTTCGAGGACGGTACCGGTAAATTCGGGGTAGATGTCGATTTCGCCGCTGTTTAAGGCGTTGAACAGGAAATGAAGTTTTGCCGAAATTGGGTTTTGAGCGCCACCTGCGCGCGCGGATTATTTTCTTCAATCAACTGTTTGTACATATTGATGAGGGATGTCGGGTTCGCTGCCGAGCTTGCCTGCGATGGTGATTTTTTTGTGCGGATGGGTTCGTTTGAAAAATCGGTGCCAAAACCGATGGCGATAAGGATGGCAAAGCAGGGCGGCGGTAATCGGCATTTTGTGTTTTGGATTTTGCAGTATGCCGATGCCGCCGCTGACCAGTACGGCGAGCAGGGCGGACAGCAGCGCGCGGTAAACGTCATCGCCATGTTGTTGCGGTCGATGCCGAAAGCAAAAATCAGGTTGCCCAAACCGCCCGCGCCGATGAGCGCGGCGCGGTGTCGCCGTGCCGATAATCAATACGGACGCGGTGCGGATGCCGGAAATCATGGCGGGCAGCGCCATCGGCAATTCGATACGCCACAACGCCTGCCATCGGGACAAAGCCGAACGCGGTGTGCGCTTCTTTTGATGGCGGGGATCGATTTGGCTCAAACCGAGATAGGTGTTTCTGAAAAATCGGCAACAGGGCGTAGAGCGTCAGCGCAATCAAAACCGGGCGGCGAACCGATGCCGACAAAGGGAATCAGCAAAACCGAGTAGCGCGAGGGACGGAATGGTTTGCAGGATATTGGTTACCTGCAAAACACCTTCCGCCCAACGCCGTTTGTCTGCCAGCCATACGGCGAGCGGTACGGCAAGCGCGACGGCACAAAGCAGGGCAATCAGGGAGAGGCGGAGGTGTTCAAGCGTCGCCTGCCACAGTTCGGCGGGCGGGACGGGAAGGAAATCGGGCATAAAGAATTGTCGGAATTGAAAATATTTCCGACAGTATAGCCTAAGGGGCAAAGAAGATAAAAAGGTCGTCTGAAAATCCGTTTTCAGACGACCTTTGCTATATGGGGAATGCCTTACATCACATCCAACACATCAATGCCCAGCAAGTCCAAGCCTTGTTTCAACGTGTCGCCGGTGAGCTTCGCCAGTTGCAGGCGGCTGTTGCGGGTTGCGCCTTCGGCTTTGAGTATCGGGCAGGCTTCGTAGAAGCGGCTGAACAGGGTGGCAGTTTTGGTAAAGATGAGCTGCGAGTAGTGCGGATACGCCGTGTCCGCCACGCTTTGTAGTACGTCTTCGAATTTCAAAAGCTCGGCGGCAAGCTGTTTTTCCAGCGGTTCGGTCAAAACGGTTTGGGCGCAGTTGCGTCCCATTCGCCGGCTTTGCGGAACACGCTTTGCACGCGGGTGTAGGGCGTATTGCAGGGTAGGGGCGGTGTTGCCTTCAAACGAGAGCATGGCGTCCCAGTCGAACACATAATCGCTGGTGCGGTTTTTGCTCAATCGGCGTATTTGACCGCGCCGATACCGACGGTTTTGCCGATTTTCGCCGCCTCATCCGCGCCCAATTCAGGATTTTTTCTTTCACCAAAAGCCGTGGCGCGCTCGACGGCTTCGGTCAGCAGGTCAACCAATTTTACGGTGTCGCCGCTGCGCGTTTTGAACGGTTTGCCGTCTTTGCCCATCATGGTGCCGAAGCCGATAAACTCTGGCTTTTGCATCTTCCGCGAGATAGCCTGCCTTTGCGTGAAGTGGTGAAGAGTTGCTCGAAAGTGCAAGGGCTTGGCGGTGGTCGACGACGTACGAGCAGGCGGTCGGCTTTCAGACGACCTATGCGGTAGCGCAGACACGCCAAATCGGTGGAGCGCGAGAAAGCCGCCGCCTTGTTTTTGCACGATAAATGCGGCGGGTTCGCCTTCTTTGTTTTTGAACTCATTCAAGAACACGACTTTCGCGCCGTCGTCTTCGACCGCCAGACCTTTTGAACCAAATCATCGACCACGGGCTGCAAATCGTCGTTGTATTTCGATTCGCCCGCCACGTCTTCAGGGCGCAGCTTTCAAACCAGCGTGTCGTAAACGGCTTGGGCGTGCGAGAGCGAAATATCGACAAACTGTTTCACAACGCCAACACGGTTTCATCGCCGCCTTGCAGCTTCACAACGTATTCGCGCGCGGTGTCGGCAAAGGCAGGGTCTTCGTCAAAGCGCACTTTGGCGGCGCGGTAAAACTGCTCCAAATCCGCCAACTCAAACGCGGCGTTGTCTTTTGCTGCTCAACCAAAATAAGCAACCAACATGCCGAACTGCGTACCCCAGTCGCCGACGTGGTTTTGGCGGATGACGGTGTTGCCCATAAATTCCAACACGCGCGAAATGCTGTCGCCGATGATGCTGGAACGCAGGTGGCCGACGTGCATTTCCTTTTGCCAGATTGGGCGAGGAATAGTCGATGACGACGGTTTGCGGTTTGTCGGTTTTTCGCCACGCCGAAACGTGCGTCATTCAAAGGCCGCATGAATGTTTTGGGCGAGAAATTCGGGGCGCAGGCGCAGATTGATGAAGCCGCGCCGGGCTACTTCCGCGCTTTCAATCACGGCGTTGCCCGCCAATGCTTCGGCAACCTTTGCGCCAACTCGCGCGGATTTTTGTTTGGCTTTTTTCGCCGCACCCATCACGCCGTTGATTTGGAAATCGCCGTGTTCGGCGTTTTTGGTCGGCTGCAAGACAACAGGGGCTGTCGGCGATGCCTGCGGCGGCAAAGGCGGCGGCGGCTTCGCGTTCGACGGTTTGATGTAGGGTTCATGAAGTTCGGTCTCTCGGTTAAATTCAAATCAGGCGGTATTTTAAAAAGAATTTGGGGTGTTGAAACAGAGTTAGGTGAAAGGTCGTCTGAAAAACCTTGGATTTGGGTTTTCAGACGACCTTTTTGCATGAAGTTGGTTCTGCTCGGTTTTGATTGTTACGCAGCCATTATTTTTTTCTTCTTTGGAGGAGCTGTTGCGGGCGGCTTTGCCGTTGTCGGGTTTTGTTTGTTTTTGAGTTTTGCGGTTGTTTACCGCATCCAACCACTCTTCGCGTTCGGCTTTTATTTTGGCTGCAACTTCTTCCACCATCGTCTTCGGCGGCGCGGCCGCTGCCGCTTCGCGCCTGTTGCTGGTATTTTCTGCCAGTAATCCCAGCTGAAACCATCCGCCGGCGGCAAGCAGGGCGATGAGGGGATAATCAGCAAGAGCTTGGAAAAGGTTTTTATACGGTTCGGGTTCGGTGTCGAAAAAGTCGAATTCATCGACACAGTCAAGGAGAAGCAGATATTTTTCGGCTTCGTCGCGTCCGCGTCTGCCTTTGACGATGTCGAGATGAGACGCGTTGACCTTCGGCAGGCGGACGTGTCAGTGTGGTAAAGGCGGAAAGCGGGGCGAATACTTCTGTACCCATGCTTTCTTCACGGATGGCTCCAAATTGGCGGTTGTCATTTCCAGCGGTAATCGTACCGTAATAGCGCATAGTTTTGATGTAATTTGAATAGTTGTTGTTTGGGTTGTATTTTAAAACGAAATCTGTAAAAGGAACAGAGGGGAGCGGGTTGATATTTAAATGTAAATTCTATGACTATCGGGAACGGCAGGTTTCAGACGACCCCTGTCAGGCCGGCATGATTCGATAGGGAGGGTGATGTTTTTAAACAAAAAGGAAACATATCGTTTCCTTTTCTGTTATTCAATAACGTAACCTTCTTTTGTCCCAATTTGTCTTTTTCACTATTTGGTCGTTGGCGTAAACCGTTTCGGACTTTTTGGCTCGTCGTCATACCATTCCAGAGACAACGCCGTTGCGTTTGCCGTTGGTAATGGTAATTTCAGAAAGGGGCGCGGCCGTTTTCGTCCCAACTCATGATTTCGGTCGGTTTGTCGTTGACCATGGTCATTTCTGGTTTTTCGGGCCGCCGTTGGGATACCATTGCTTCCAGTAGCCGTTTGCCTTGTCATGTTTGAATTGATTTCGCTCTTTCGTACCGTTGCGGTAATAGCGTGAGCCGACGCCTTCGCTCAAGCCGTTCAGATAGGGCATGACCGCCGATTTTTACCGTTGGGGGTACCAGTTGGTCCATTCGCCGTTCGGCTTGCCGTTGCGGTAGCTGCCGATCATTTTCTTTGCCCGTTGAAATCGCAGAGTGTCAAAGTACCGTTGTTGAGGACGGGAACGAAGGTTTGATCTGCGCTGCCGGTGTTTCATACGAGGTCGGAATATTTTTCATGGATGATAGTAAAAGTCCTGCACTTGCGCTACGCCGGATTCGACGGTGTATTGGCGGACGTAAGCTACCGATGACATTGTGGCGGTAATTTTGCCGTTTTGATTGAAATAAACGGGTGGGTTTGTGCCGAAGCTTGAAGCGACGCGCCAAGCAGGATGCAAGGCGGTCAGGCTGTTTGTCCAAAGTGGTTCATTGTCTGGTTGTTCCGATGTGGCGGAGATGTAAATAATAGGTATTTAGTTGAGTTGTCAAGTCGATAATATTTGAATAAAAAGCATATTCAGCTGTTATTCGTCATTATAATCCATCAGGTCATGCGGGTTAAATATAATATTTTTATGAATGCTTATTTAAATACAGACAATAAATATAAGAAATGGTTCCGATTGGAATATTGATTTTGTAGTGTGGGAGGTCGTCTGAAAACAGATTAAACGGATATGTTCAACGTTAGTAATAATGGTTTGGGGTGAGCGCAATCGTGAAAATACGGCCGAAAAACCTATATGCAGAAAGATTTTCGGCCGTATCAAAATCAGCAAGGGATTATTCCAATCCCAGCAATTGCTCTCAGGTCAGCAAGAATACGAATCTGTCGCCGCCGCTGGTTTCCAGCCAAGTGAACGGCAACTCGGGATAGGCGGCTTCCAATACGTCGCGGTTGTGTCCGATTTTCGACCAGCAGTACGCCTTTGGGATTGAGGGTACGTTTGGCGTGCGGCAGCAGGATTTGGCGGGTGGCGTCAAAGACCGTCTTCGCCGCTACCCAAGGCGAGTTCGGGTTCGTGCAGGTATTCGTCGGGCAGCATATCGACCGATTCGGCATCGACATAAGGCGGGTTCGGAAACGATCAGGTCGTATGTGCCTTCAAACCTTCGAACAAATCGGTGTGAATCAGGTTGATGCGCTCTTCAAACCATAATCTTCGATGTTGATGGCGGCTACTTCCAGCGCATCCAAAGCTCAAATCGACGGCGTCAATTTCAGCGGCGGGGGTAATGGTGTGCCATTTGGATGGCGAGGCAGCCGCTGCCGGTACCACAAATCTAATGCGCGGTGAACCAATTCGGGGTGTTCTATCCAGGGGTAAGGTCGTCGCCGAGCAGTTCGTAAATAAACGAGCGCGGTACGATGACGCGTTCGTCAACATAAAAAATCGAAATCGCCTTGCCAGCTGCCTGATGGGTGAGGTAGGCGGCGGGGATGTGTTCGACTGCGCGGCGTTCCAACACTGCCAATACTTCTTCTTTCTCGCTTTGCAGCAGCTTGGCGTCAAGATAAGGCTCCAACGTGTCCAGCGGTAGGTTGAGGGTGTGCAAGATAAGGTGAGGCGGCTTCGTCGTGCGCGTTGTCCGAGCCGTGCCCGAAAAAACAAACCGGCATCGTTGAAACGGCTGACGGCAAAACGCAGGATGTCGCGGACGGTGGTCAATTCTTGGGCTGCTTGGGTAAAACATATCGCACTCTCAAACTAATGTACTCATGTTTTGCATTATAGACTAGCAAGGTCGTCTGAAAACGGTGTTTGCTTGAATAACGTTTTCAGACGACCTCGATAAGCATAGTTCAATCTCAATCCACCCCGCGGGCGTCGTTTTCACGGAATTGTGCCTGCCAATCGGCAAATTTTTCGCTTGCTCGATGGCTTCGCGCATTTCCGCCATGATGACTTGGTAGAAATGCAGGTTGTGGATGGTGTTGAGTTGCGCTGCCCAAGATTTCGCCGACGCGGTGCAGATGGTGCAGGTAGGCGCGGCTGAAGTTTTGGCAGGCGAGCAGGTGCAGCTTTTCGTCTCATCGGGCGTTTGTCGAGCTTGTAGTTTTGGCGTTTTTGATTTTCAAATCGCCGAAACGGGTGAACAGCCAGCCGTTGCGGGCATTGCGGGTGGGCATGACGCAGTCGAACATGTCCACGCCGTGCGCCACGCCGTAAACGAGGTCTTCAGGTGTGCCGACGCCCATCAGGTAATGCGGTTTATGTTCGGGCAGCATCGGTCCGACGGCGCGCAACATGCGGTACATTTCGGGTTTAGGGTTCGCCGACGGACGGTCCGCCGATGGCAAGCCGGGAAGTCGAATTGTTCCAAGCCGCGCAGCGATTCTTCGCGCAAATCTTCATACATCGCGCCTTGCACGATGCCGGACAGAGGCATTCGGTTCTTCAAATCTTCAAAAGGCTTTTTGCGTTCTGCCCAACGCAGGCTCATTTGCAGAGGATTTTGCGCCTGTCTCGTGCGTTGCTTCGCGGGTGTGCATTCGTCCAACTGCATCACGATGTCGGAATTGAGTACGGTTTGATTTTCATGGAGATTTCGGGCGAGAGGAAGAGTCTGTCGCCGTTGATCGGGCTTTGGAAGGTACAGCCTTCTTCAGTGAGTTTGCGCATGTCGGAGAGCGAGAAAACGGAAAACCGCCCGAGTCGGTCAAGATGGTTTGTTCAGCCGATAAAATCGTGCAGGCCGCCGAACTGTTCGATAACTTCCAAACGGGACGCAGCCATAAATGGTAAGTGTTGCCCAAAATAATTTGTGCCTTGATGTCGTGCGGGTTTTGCGGATTCATTGCCTTAACCGACCGTAAGTGCCGAGCCCGGCATAAATACGGGCGTTTCGAGTGCCGTGGTTCGGTTCAGCGTGCCGCGTCGGGCATGACCGTCTTTTTGTATAGAGATAAATTTGAGCATAGGTTGTATCTATTAATGTGGAAAACGGCGTGCGAAGCCGCTCGTGCAGTCAAACAATTGAGGTAAAAACGGGATTATAAAGTTTTCATCGCAATAGCGGTGTTTGAATATTTCAGACGACCTTATTCGTATCGAGATGTTCACTGTTGAAAATGTTTCATCACAATGTTCCGACAATGTCGTCTGAAACCTCGTTTTCATACTTGCCATCGCGTCAAAGTATCGTCTATAATCCGAACCCTGTTAAACGGGCACGTAGCTCAGTTGGTTAGAGCACCACCTTGCAGCATGGGTGGGGGTCGTTGGTTCGAATCAATCGTGCCTACCAAATTTCCCAAAGACGGCATTTATGCCGTTATACTAATGTTTTGGAGCTTTTGATGTTGAACATTACCTTGCGGACGAACTCAGTCCGCCAATACGAATCGCCCGTTACCGTGGCACAGATTGCCGCGTCTATCGAGCGGGTTTGGCGAAGCGACGATGGCGGGTAAAAGGTAAACGGTAAATTGGTCGATGCGTGCGATCTGATTACCGAAGATTCAACCGTCCGATCGATTACCCCGAAAGACCAGAAGGCGTTGAAAGTCATCCGCCACTCTTGCGCCCACCTTGTCGGCCACGCAGTCAAAGCGGCTCTATCCCAACGCAAAAATGGTTATCGGCCCCGTCATTGAAGAGGGCTTTTGTGCACGATATTGCTACGGAAAAACCGTTTACGCCTGAAGATGTTGCCGCTATTGAAGCCGCGCGTCATGAAAGAATTGAGTGACTCAGGATTATGATGCATCAAAATCATGACTCCGCGAGCCGAAACCATCAAAAATTTTCCAAGATCGCGGTGAAGAATATAAGCTGCGCCTAGATTGAAGATATGCCCGAAGTTGAAGCAATGGGTATGTATCATCATCATAGGAATATGTCGATATGTGCCGCGGTCCGCACGTTCCGAACACCCGCTTCCTGAAAAACTTCAAGCTGACAAGCTGGCAGGCGCATACTGGCGCGGCGACGGCAACAATGAAATGCTGCAACGCATTTTACGGTACAGCTTTGGGCAACAAAAGACGAATTAAAGCCTATATCCAGCGTATTGAAGAAGCAGAAAAACGTGACCACCGCAAATTGGGCAAAAGCAACTGGATTTGTTCCACTTCGCAAGACGAAGCGCGGGTATGGTGTTTTCAGCATCCTAAAGGTTGGAGCTTTGTGGCAGACTATTGAGCAACATATGCGTAAAAGAGCTTGAATGCAGCAGTTTCAAAAGTCAAAAACCCCCAAATCATGGATAAAACCTTTTTGGGGAAAAAATCCAGGTCACTGGGATAACTACAAAGACAATATGTTCGTAACCAGTTCGGAGAAAACAGTGAATACGCGGTTAAGCCGATGAACTGCCGGGACGTGTTCAGATTTTCAATAACGGTCTGCGTTCGTACCGCGATTTGCCGATGCGTTTGGCAGAATTTAGTTCTTGCCATCGCAACGAGCCAGTGGCTGCACTGCATGGACTGATGCGTGTTCGCGGTTTTGTACAGGATGATGCGCATATTTTTCTGTACCGAAAGATCAAATCAGTTAGTGAGGCCCGAGCGATTCAATGAGTTGCTGGTTCGTATTTTACAAAGCCAATTCGGTTTCCATGATGTGGTCCGTCAAACTTTTCACTGCGTCCTGAGAAGCGTGCCGGTTCAGACGACGTGTGGGATAAGCGCAGAACAAGGTCTGCGCGAAGCATTAACTGCTTGCGGTGTGGAATGGGACGAGTTGCGAGGTGAAGGCGCGTTCTACGGACCCTAAAAATCGAATATCATGTTAAAGATGCATTGGGACGTTCTTGGCAGGTGGTACGCTGCAACTGGACTTTGTATTGCGAACGCTTAGATGCAGAATATGTAACCGAAAACAATGACCACGCGCCGTCCGGTACATGTTGCACCGCGCCATTTTGGGTTCTTTGGAACGCTTTATCGGTATTTTGATTGAAAACCATGCAGGTTTGCTTTCCCGCTATGGTTGGCGCCGGTTCAAATGGTGATTATGAATATCACCGAAAATCAAAGCGAGATTACTGCCGTGAAGTGGCTGCTAAATTGCAGGCTGCAGGCTTCCGTGTAAGCTGGATTTGCGTAACGATCGGTTACAAAATCCGTGATAACAGCCAATACCGCTTCCCTTATCAAATCGTTGTCGGCGATAAAAGAGAGAAGCAAGAAAACACAGTGGCCGTGCGCCGCAAAGCGAAGACTTGGTTCTTTGGTTTAGATGATTTCATTGCGCAACTGCAGCAAGAAATCGCCGGATGCCCTCAATCAACCATTAATTTTTATAGGAGTATTCATCATCGCTCCAAGAACGCGAAGCACACGAATCAATGGCGAGTACCGCCAAAGAAGTGCGTTTAATCAGTGAGTCAGGCGAACAGCTTGGTGTTGTGTCGGTTCGTGAAGCTTTTGGCTATGGCCGAAGACGGGATGTGGATCTGGTAGAGATTTCCCCTACTGCCAAACCACCCGTATGCAAACCGATGGATTACGGTAAATATAAATACCAACAAGCCAAGAAACGCGCACGAAGCCAAGAAAAACCAGAAGCAGGTACAAATTAAGGAAATCAAATTCCGTCCGGTACTGATGAAGGCGATTATCAAATCAAAATGCGCAACATCAACCGCTTCTTGGCTGACGGCGATAAAGTCAAAGTAACGCTTCGTTTCCCGCGGTCGTGAAATGGCCCACCAGCAACTCGGGGGCGCAACTTTTAGAGCGCGTGAAAGAGGATTTATGGCGAAGTGGCTCAAATCGAATCCTTCCCTCAAAAATGGAAAGGCCGTCAAATGGTGATGATGATTGCACGAAGATAAAGTTATAATTTCAGCTTACTCGATTGCCGCTTCGGGGTAAGCTTTTGATTGACGGCAAAAACCGTGGCATTTTGGGTTCAAGTGTTTGAAATCGATGTTTTAAAACCCCCTGATGCCTTATCTAATAACGAATGGAGTTTTCCCATGCCTAAAATGAAAACCAAGTCTAGCGCGACGCTTCAAAAGTACTGGGTAACGGCGGTGTAAAAACGCGTCATGCGTTCAAACGCCACATCTTGACTAAAAAGACTACTAAAACAAACGCCAACTGCGCGGTACCTCTATGGTAAACGATCGCGATTTGGCTTCTGTTTACAAATGTTACCCTACGCTTAAGGAGTTTAGAATATGCCACGCGTAAAACGCGGTGTAACCGCTCGTGCCCGTCACCAAAATCTTCGCGTTAGCCGAGGCTACCGCGGTCGTCGTCAAAACGTATCACCGCGTTTGCCAAGCGCAAGCGGTAATGAAAGCCGGTCAATACGCATACCGTGACCGTCGTCAACGCAAACGCCAATTCCGTCAATTGTGGATTGTCCGTATCAATGCAGGTGCCCGTGAAAATGGTCTGTCTTACAGCAAAATTCATGAACGGTCTGAAACGCGCCTCTATCGAAATCGACCGCAAAGTATTGGCTGATCTGGCTGTATTCGATAAAGCCGCTTTTTGCACAATTGGTTGAGAAAGCCAAAGCTGCTGGCGTGTAATCCAAAAGTGAAAAGGAAGCTACGGCTTCCTTTTTCTTTATCTAAAGAAAAGTCTATGTGATTGATTTTCTTTTCTTTAAAGTCTATAAATTGATTTGCGTTAAAATGAGCCGCCGATTCAATCAAACGGATTGGCCGTAAACGATAAAAGAGGTCGTCTGAAAAGTTTGGCACAGCACCAAACCATACAGGCAAGCCCTCATTGTTTCAGAGCGACCCATCATCAACCGACAGACGATAAAAACCACTATGGAAAATGTAAGCCGTATCGTTGCAGAAGGCATTGCCGCAGTAGAAGCCGCAGAAAGACTTCAACGCTCTAGAACAAATCAAAGCCCGTTATCTTGGTAAAACCCGGCGAGTTGACCGGACTTCAGAAAACCTTAGGTCAAATAGTCGCCTGAAGAGTCGCAAAACCATAGGTGCGCATATCAATGAATGCAAAAACCAGTTTCAGAGCCTTTAACAATAAACGCGATGCCTCAACGAAGCCAAACTTCAGCCCAGCTTGCCGCCGGAAAGCCCTCGATATTACCCTGCCCGGACGCGCGCAGGAAAAACGGCGGTCTGCATCCCGTAACCCTGACTTTGCAGCGCGTGGTTGGAGCTCTTTCACGGTATGGGCTTTTGAAGTGGCAGACGGCCCTGAAAATCGAAGACGATTTTCACAGCTTCCAAGCCCCTGAACATCCCTCGCAAACCACCCGCACGCGCCATGCAGGATACGTTCTACGTTGAAAACGGCGATGTTTTGCGCACGCACACTTCCCGATTCAAACCGCTACATGCTCGACAAAAAGAGCCGCCTATCCGCATTATCGCTCCGGCCGCGTTTACCGTGTGGACAGCGATGCCACGCACTCGCCCATGTTCCACCAAGCTGAAGGCCTGTGGGTAGAAGAGGGCGTAACTTTCGCCGATTTGAAAAGCCGTATTCACCGATTTTATCCGCCGCTTTTTCGAACGCGATGATTTGCAAGTACGTTTCCGTCCGTCTTTCTTTCCGTTTACCGAACCGTCCGCTGAAATCGATATATGGGCGAAAAACGGCAAATGGCTGGAAGTCGGCGGCTGCGGTACTGGTGCATCCCAACGTGTTGAAAAACGTGAATATCGACCCCGAAAAATACACCGGTTTCGCCTTCGGCATCGGCCTCGATCGTTTCTGCCATGTTGCGTTACAACGTGAATGATTTGCGACTGTTTTTTGATAACGATTTGAACTTTTGAAGACAGTTCAAACACAATTTTCAGACGACTTTAATGGATAAATTAACCCTCGAACAGCGCAAAAATGATATGCAGTCCAACAAAAGCACAGGGACGAAACCCGAGCTGTGTTGGCAAAAGCGATGTGGGCTTTGGGGCTAAGGTATCGGAAAACACAGGAGCATTTTTGGAAAACCTGATTTTTCATTTAAAAATACAAAGTGGCCGTGTTTGTCGATGGCGAGTTTTGGCACGGTAAAGATTGGGAACGAAAAAGCGGAAATAAAGGAAATCGTGAGTTTTGATTGCAAAAATAGAGCGAAATATCCGACGGGATATGGAAGTAACAGGTCGTCTGAAAGCCGAGGGCTGGACGGTTTTCGTTTTTGGAGTAACGATGTCGTTAAAATACAACCTACTGTGCCGAAAAAGTCAAAGAAATCGTCCAAGCGAGAGGAATTGATTTATAAAACACGAAATTAAGGATGATGAACAAAGGTGAACATTTGGAAGAAAAGCAGCAGCAATACCGCCTTTTTGAAAACAACGATACTTTTCAGACGGTCTTGAAACCCAGATTTACCTTTATCGACTTGTTTGCGGGTATCGGGGGCTTCCGCATCGCTCACATGCAGAACTTGGGTGGGGAATGCGTGTTTTCGAGCGAGTGGGACGAAAAAGCCAAACTGACGTACGAAGCCAATTTCGGAGAAGTGCCGTTTGGTGATATTACTTTGGAAGAAACCAAACAGTACATTCCGAAGCAATTTGACGTGCTGTGTGCGGGTTTCCCCTGTCAAGCCTTTTCGATTGCTGGCCGGCGGGGCGGTTTTGAAGACACACGCGGCACGTTGTTTTTCGATGTGGCGGAAATTATCCGTAGGCATCGTCCCAAGGCCTTCTTTTTGGAAAACGTAAAAGGATTGACCAATCACGACCGAGGCAGGACGTTGCAGCCGACGATATTGAATACGTTGAGGGAAGATTTGGGGGTGTATTTTGTGCCCGATCCGAAAATTGTCAATGCGAAGGATTTCGGTGCGCGCAAAAACCGCGAAAGGATTTTTATTGTGGGTTTTCGAGGAGATACCGATATCAAAGATTTCGAATATCCCGAACCAACAGGAATTCAGGTAGCCTTTAAGGATATACGGGAAAAAGATACCGTGCCAACAAAATATTATTTGTCCACCCAATACATCGATACTTTAAGAAAACATAAACAAAGGCATGAAGAAAAGGGGTAATGGGTCTCGGATATGAAATTATTCCCGATGACGGGATTGCTAATGCGATTGTTGTCGGCGGCATGGGGAGGAGCTGAAATTTGGTAATCGACAAACGCATCACCGACTTTACTCTACGACCACCAATATCAAAGGCGAGGTAAACCGCGAAGGAATCAGAAAGATGACCCCGCGCGAATGGGCAAGGTTGCAAGGGTTTCCTGAAGAATTCAAAATCCCTGTCGCGGATGCTTCCGCATACAAACAGTTTGGCAATTCGGTTGCCGTGCCGCGGCGATTCAGGCGGTGGCTGAGAAGATATTAGCAAAAATTGGAGAGTCTAAATGGTTAAGAAAAAGAAGATAATGGCGTAATCCAAGAAGTGGTAAAGAAACCAATTTTGCAAACACCTATACAGAAGCAATGGAAGCCAAGTGAGTTTATCTCTGTTTATTGGAAAGAATATATATTTTTCCTAACAACAATTCTGTAAATGGCGGCGTGTTCGAACAGCTTTTAATTTTATCCCTACTTAGGGAGGAATAAGTCCGATTTATACACAAGCGCAACTAGCATTTGTTCCAAATGTTAATCTGGATATTGTCATACAATCGGAAGACACCAGATTACAATAAGTGCCAAAAACAACATTGCGAGAAAGATGGAAACAGGCAGATTTGGAAGCTATGGCTACAAAAATATGTTCACACTGGGAAGCTAAATGTTATGTCTTAACCTTGTCTGAAAAAGAGGTGTCAGCCAGACGTAAAGAAGAGAACAGTTATATAGGAATAGATGCCTTTTATTTTTGTGCAAATACCAATGAATATGACAAACTGATTGAGAAGCTGAAAGAAATAAAAGATTTGCAGAAAGCGAAAGCGTGAAAATCATTCAAACCGATGAACGTATATATAACCATGATGTTATTAAGGATATTTATCATATTTCTGTTTTGAGTACCCGCAGTGTGCTGCATAGATTAATCAGCCCTAACAAATTACCCCGAAACCCCAAAAGCAGCCTGCACATTTTCAGGTAGCCTTAAACGCCGTCTGAAAACAAAATCTGATAAAAGTTAGATTGGTTGATTGAGAACATAACATGACAGTTCTCCTACTCATGGCTGAAAACCCAAGCCGATACCGAACTTTCCGCCGATAAGCTGGAACACCTCGCAACCATGTCCGGCGAAGTGGAAGAAGCCGAGACTGCCGCGCCTGCGTTTACGGGCGTGGTGATTGCCGAAGTGAAATCCGTTGAAAAACATCCTGATGCCGACCGTTTGAATGTTACCCAAGTCGATGCGGGTACGGGCGAGTTGGTGCAGATTGTGTGCGGTGCGCCGAATGTAAAAGCGGGCATCAAAGTGCCGTGTTCATTGCCGGGGGCGGTGTTGCCGGAGCAATTTCAAAATCAAGCCGACCAAGATGCGCGGCGTGGTGTCGAACGGGATGTTGTGTTCCACCGACGAACCGGTCTGCCTGATGACGGCGTGAACGGCTTGCACATTCTGCCGCAAGACGCTCCCGTCGGTGCAAACATCCGTGAATATTTGGATTTGGACGATACGGTGTTCAGCTGAAAAATCACGCCGAACCGTGCCGACTGCCCGAGCATTAAAGGCATTGCGCGCGAAGTGTCCGCGCTGACAGGTTACTGCGCGTTCAAGCGGCCTGCAATCCATGCCGTGCCAATCACGGGCAGCCGCAAACAGCCTGCAGATTGATGCGCTCTGCCGATTGCGGCCGCTTTATCAGCCGCGTGATTGAAAAACGTGAACGCGCGCGCCGCCACGCGGATTGGATGAAGCAGCGTTTGAGCGCAGCGGTATCCGCAGTATTTCCGCGTTGGTGGACATTGGCAACTATGTAATGCTGGAAATCGGTCAGCCGATGCATGTTTTGAGTGCCGACAAACTTTCAGGCAGCCTGCACATCCGCCGCGCACGAAGGTGAACATGCTGGAATGCCTGAACGAGAAAAAACTGTCTCTCTGTCTGAAAACACGCTGGTGAAGTGGCTGACGAGAAAAGGTGCGTTGAGCTTGGCGGGTCTGATGGGCGGCGCAGCAGCGCGCGGTCTCAGAACGACACGCAAAAATATCGTGCTGGAAGCGGCTTGGTTTGCGCCTGAAATCATTGTTTCCGCAAATCGCGCCAATACGGTTTTGCGCTCGGATTCATCAGTTCCGCTTTTGAGCGCGGCGTGGATTACCGTTTGCAGGCCGATGCCATCGAACGCGCTACCGAATTGGTTTTTGCAAATCTGCGGCGGTGCGTGCGGCGCGGGCGAAATGGTGGAAGCGCAAGGCGAATTGCCTGAAGCGAAGCGCAGGTTGAATGTGCGTTTGGGTCGTCTGAAAACTGTGTTGAGCGTGGACATTCCTGCCGAACAGGTGGAAACCATTTTGCAGCACTTGGGCCTGCAGCCTGAAAACGGCGGAAGGCTTCCGCGTGTCACCGCGCCGGAGCCTCGTTTCGACATCGAAATCGAGGCCGGTTGATTGAAGAAATCGGTCGCGTTTACGGCTATGAAAAATATCCCCGACGATTACACGTCAGGTCGTCTCGAAAAACGCTGGCGCTGCCTGAAACCCGCCGTCCGCGTTTCGCCGTTTATAACGAAATGGCGGCGCGCGGCTACCGCGAAGTCGTCAGCTATGCCTTCGTTGACGAGCAGTGGAACTCGATTTTGCCGCCAATGCCAACCCCATCCGCTCGCAAAATCCGCTGGCGGCGCAGATGCCGTGACGCGTGCGTTCCACGCTCATCGGCGGCTATGGTGGAAATTTGCAAAAACAATCTGAACCGCAAGCAAAACCGCGTACGCTGTTTGAAATCGCCCGCGTGTTCAGCAAAGGTTCAGACGACGGTTTGTGAAACGAACGCATCGGCGGCCTGTGGTACGGCGCGGCGATGCCCGGAACAATGGGGCGAAAACGCGCAACGCGGATTTTTACGACATCAAGGCTGATGTAGAAAATCTGTTGAAAAACAAAGCAGTTGAGTTCGTCAAAACCGAGACATCCCGCCCTGCATCCGGCCGTGCCGCCAATATCGTTTCAGACGGCCAAGTGATCGGCTTTTGTCGGCGAATTGCATCCGAAATGGCTGCAAAAATACGACTTGCCGCAAAGCGCCGCTGGTATTTGAAATCGACATGGCAGCCGTGTTGGAACGGGAAAAACGCGTTATCAGGCGGTATCGAAATTTCAGCCGTGCGCAGGGATTTGCGCGTTTGTGATGCCCTGAAACCATGAGCCATGATGATTTGTTGGCCGCCTTGAACGGCGCGACAAACAAAGTTGGTACAGGAAATCAGCGTATTTGACGTGTATCGCGGTACGGGCCTGCCTGAAGGGATGAAAAGCATGGCAGTTAAAAGCGTGATTTTGCAGGATATGGAAACACACGCTGACGGATGAAACAGTCGAGCGGTTATCGGAAAACTGATTGATGCGGCAAACTGCTGCGGAGCGCAACTTCGCAGCTAAAAATAAATATTCGCTTGAATTTTAAATAGAAATTGGTAGTAATCTGCACCTGTTACAACAGAAGGTAATAATATGACATTAACTAAAGCCGAATTGGCCGATATTTTGGTAGATAAAGTCAGCAATGTAACCAAAAACGATGCCAAAGAAATCGTCGAACTCTTTTTTGAAGAAATCCGCAGCACTTTGGCACGCGGCGAAGAAATCAAAATTTCCGGTTTCGGTAATTTTCAGTTGCGCGACAAACCGCAACGTCCCGCCGTAATCCGAAAACCGGCGAAGAAGTACCGATTACCGCCCGCCGCGTAGTCACTTTCCATGCCAGCCAAAAACTTAAAGGCATGGTGGAGCATTACTATGACAAACAACGCTAATCCCGTTATTCCCGCAAAACGTTATTTCTCGCTGGACGAAATGTGCGAACTGGTGCAAATCAGCCCGTCACAATTTGCCCAGTGGCAACATGAGAACGGGGTATCGTTGTCGGTTACGGCGGCGATCGTCTACACCCGTTCCGATGTGGTGAAACTGTTGAAGCTGAAAGATACCTTTGCGCCTTGCGTCGACCGCTTCAGCCGTGATTCTTTGGATGCAAACGGTCATCCTGCTGCAAAGGCAGAAGAGGTTAGGGATAGCCTGAATCAAAATTTTGGCAGATTTGGAAGCGCATTCATAATCATCATTTCGTATTTTCTGCGAAAAATAAAAACCGACCTTTGAGAGGTTGGTTTTTTATTGATGACGAAAAAAGTTTAACAATATATTTTTATGCCAATTTGTCAGCCGAAGAAACACGCAGTGATACGAAGCCAGTCGCGGCTTCAGGAAGTGTTTTTCCAGAGTTTATACTCGATATATAGTGGATTAACTTTAAATCAGGACAAGGCGACGAAGCCGCAGACGAGTACAGATAATACGGAACCGATTCACTTGGTGCTTCAGCACCTTAGAGAATCGTTCTCTTTGAGCTAAGGCGAGGCAACGTCGTACTGGTTTAAAAGTTAATCCACTATATCATCTCTCCGTTTTTCTGTTGCATGAACAATCGAACGGGACGACTGCCATTAGTAAAGGTCGTCTCGAAAACTTTCAGACGACCTTTTGAGAAAGTTAGGTGTCCAATTCAAACTACGCCTGTTATGTAAATAACACAGTGCTTTCTTGAAATATGAACAATCACTTTTCTTTGGAAAAAGCCATCTAAACTAAACCTCAGATACTTAACTTATTCTTTTGACTTTTATCTGATAAAAATTCTTTCTGGTCCATACTTTCAAACCAGCCTACTAACGTCCTCTTACATAATATAGTCAATTAAAAACAAAAATGGTACAATACTCAACTTGAAGGTCTCAACCATGGCATACTCTGCGGACTTAAGAAACAAAGCTTTAAGCTTTTACGAACAATGCAAAAATATCAGCCAAACCGCAGCAACGTTTAACTTGTCGAAACACGCTTTACCTGTGGATTCGCCTTAAAAACAAACGGGCAGCCCTAAAACATCAAGTTACGGTACGGTCTAAATGCCGTCAAATTGGATAGGCAAAAACTGGCTCAATATGTTGGGCAACACCCGATGCCTATCATCGCATGAAATCGCTAAACATTTTGATTGTACAGCAGCCGCCGTTTGCTATGCACTCAAACAGATGGGGATGACGCGCGCGAGACCACCACTTACAAAAGAACAAGACCCGCCAAAAGTAACGCATTATTTGACACAGCTGGCGAGATTTTCCGACTACCAACGTGTTTATTTGGATGAAACAGAGTTTGACCGCTACCTGTTCCGCCCCTATGCCCGCAGCCAGAAAGGGCAAATGGTGAAAAGCGCAGATAAGTGGGAAAAAGATACCGACGCTTATCTCTGGTGTCCGCACTGAAGTCGGCAACCGGCTGATTGCTCCGATGGTTTATCGTAAAATACGATGAGCCGGAGTCTTTTTGAAGCGTGGTTTCATCAATGCCTACTGCCCGCATTGACTCAAAAATCGGTGATTATTTTTAGATAATGCACGATTTCACCGTATGGGTGTCTTACGGGAAAATGGCGGAAAAATGGGGACATAAGGTGGCCTCTTGCACCTTATTCGCCTGAGCTCAACCCGATTGAGAAAGTGTGGGCGAATATTAGCGGTATCTGCGAACCGTATTGTCTGATTACGCCCGATGTGACGATGCGTTACTGTCCTATTTTTGATTTTAATTGACTATAAGATATTTCAATCTTAATATCCTGCTTAGTTATTGGAGTTCCAGAAATATTCAATTTGTTATACCACATATTGGTAGGTGTTACAGTCAACCCCAGATTCGGAGGATCCATTTCCACATTGAAATGATTGGGATAAGCAGCATATTTGGTTCTTAATTCTATGAAATATGGCTTATTTAATTCTGCATCCGTAATGCCTGAACTTTATGTTTTGCCCGGCAAAACAACCGGATAATGCTATTACAGTCGAAAAAGATAAATACTTTCCTTATCATACTTAAAAATAAGCTCCATAATTTACTGATATTTCACAAAATTCTAAAATCAATTGCTCCAAAGCTGGCTTTTTAGAAATTTTTCAGACGACCTTTGAGAAAGTTAGGCGTCCAATTCAAACTACGCCTGTTATGTAAACAACACAGTGCTTTCTTGAAATATGAACAATCCTTTCTTAGAGAAAAGCTATCTAAACTAAACCTTCAGATTACTTTAACTCATTCTTTAACTTTTTATCTGATAAAAATTTCTTCTGTTCGGATCTTCAAAAACCTACGGGCCCTCTTATTAAATATGATATTTCAATCATGATATCCTGCTTCATCTTTGGAGTTCCAGAAATATGAACCGTATCATACCACTTATCGATGGGCTTTTACAGTTAACCCGAATTCGAGGATCCATTTTTACTCTGAAATTATCAGGATAAGTAGCTGATTGGCCACATTAAATTCTACGAAATAGGCTTATTTAATTCTGCATCCGTAATACCTGAACTTTATGTTTACCGGCAAAACAACCGGATAATGCTATTACAGCCGAAAAAGATAAATACTTTCCTTATCATACTTAAAATAAGCTCCATAATTTACCGATATTTCCCAAAATTCTAAAATCGATTGCTCCAAAGCTGGCTTTTGGGAAATTTTTTTCAGACGACCTTTGAGAAAGTTAGCTTTTCAATTCAACCTACGTCTGTTATGTAAACAACACAGTACTTTCTTGAAATATGAACAATTCTTTCTTAGAGAAAAAGCTATCTAAACTAAACTTTCAGATAACCTTGACTTATTCTTTAACTTTTATCTGATAAAATTTCTTCTGTTCCTTATCTTCAAAACCTACAGGTCCTCTTATTAAATATGATATTTCAATTTTAATATCCTGCTTCGCCTTTGGAGTTCCAGAAATATGAACCGTATCATACCATTCATCGATGGAGCTTTACAGTCAACCCCTGAATTCAGAGATTCATTTTTACTTTGAAATAATCAGGATAAGTAGCTTGGTTAGCCACATTAAATTCTATGAAATATGGCTTATTTAATTCTGCATCAGGCAATGATTCGACTTTTGGTGTGACAGTACAGCTCGCAGTAAAGCAAGCTAGAGCAAATATAAACAATCTTTTCATTTTCTTTTTCCTATGTTATTGCTTTAAAATTATTGTTTTCAAGTAAACAGTTTCAAATCCACTATATCTCCCCTGTTTGCCGGCTGTGTAACGGACTTTTCCCATACTATCCAGTGAGCCTTAAAGTTTGGTGTCGTTGCCCCTGTAAAAATATTTGGCGAACTCATCAGTTGCACGACACGGCAGCCTTGTATAGCGTATTTGTTGATTTCCGCCAATTTTTCAGAGTGCTGCTACAAAGATAGGGGGAGATTATCTTGCTGAAGTTACGTTTTCAGACGACCTCCTGAGACTAAACTCAATCCGCCACATCAATACACAAATATTTCAATTCCAAATATTCATCCGCACCGTATTTGTTGCCTTCGCGTCCCAGCCCGCTGCGTTTCACGCCGCCAAAAGGTGCCGCTTCATTGCTGATTAGGCGGTATTGATGCCGACCATGCCGTATTCAGGCTTCGCCGACGCGCCATTGGCGGGCGGTGTCGGCGGTGAAGAGGTAGGCCGCCAAACCGTATTCCGTATCGTTGGCGGCCGCGATGACTTCGGCTTCGGTTTCAAAAGCAGAACACGGGACACAACGGCCCGAAGGTTTCTTCGCGCGCCACCACCATTTTGCGCCGTTACGCCGCTTAAGACGGTCGGTTCGAAAAACGTTCCGCCCAATGCGCTGCGTTTTGCCTCCGGTCAGGCAGACCGCGCGCCTTTGGAGAGCGCGTCGGTGATGTGCGCTCGACTTTCTCCACCGCTTTTTCCTCAATCAGCGGCCCTGGTTCACGCCTTCATCAAGCCGTTGCCCAATTTGAGCATAGCCACTTTTTCACTTAATTTGCGGCAAAATTCGTCGTAAATGCTGGATTGAGCGTACACGCGGTTGGTGCAGACGCAGGTCTGGCCGCTGTTGCGGAACTTGCTCGCCAGCGCGCCTTCGACGGCTTTGTCCAAATCGGCATCGTCAAACACGATAAACGGCGCGTTGCCGCCCAGTCTCAAACTGAGTTTTTAATGTCCGCCGCGCTGTCAGCAAAAATTTTCGCGCCGACTTCGGTCGAGCCGGTGAAGCTGATTTTGCGCACGGTCGGGTTCGTCGGCAAATTCATGGCTGATTTCCGAAGCGCGGCCGCTGACGACGAGGAGCAAATCCTGCAGCACGCCCGCTTCGTAAGCCAGTAGCGCCAGCGCATATGCGCTCAGAGGCGTGAGCGATGTAGGTTTGACGATCATCGCGCAGCCCACCGCCAAAAGCCAGGCGCGGCTTTGCGCGCGCAATCATCGCGGACGGGAAGTTCCACGGCGTAATCGCAGCGGTAACGCCGACGGGCTGTTTCAACACGACCAGTTTTTGCGACGCTTTCACGCTCGTCAGCACATCGCCGTCAATCCGCCGCGCCTCTTCGGCAAACCAGCGCACAAGCGAAGCCGCATAATCAATCTCGCCGCGCGCCCCCTCGGTCGAGGCTTTTTGCCCTGTTCCATCGTCGCATGATGCGCGCCAGTTCTTCTTTGTTTTCCTTGATCAAAAAATACCAACGCCACAACACATCGGCGCGCGTTCCAACGCGGTTTTTGCCGACCATAATTTTTGTGCAGCCTCCGCCTTTTGAATCAGTAGTTTGAGGTCGTCTGAACGAGTCGTGCGGACAAACGCCAAAGTCTCGCCCGTTGCCGGATTATCGACTTTGATGCTGTCTGGAATCGGAAGAAAAGAAATATCGGGATGGTTTAACAATGATGCAAAGAAATTCATGCGCTGCCCTCGTGTGTATAGATGATGGATGGAAGTCATTATTCTCTTCATAGAGGAAAAAAGCGCAAACTGCTTGAGCAGTTTGAGCCACATGAGAAAAAAGAACCTAAAAGCAGGTAGCTAAAAGGTCGTCTGAAAATGCCTTATGGGCTTGGTTAGGATTTTTCGTTTGAATGGTAAGAAAAAGTGTTTTGACGGCTGATAAGACATATTCAGGCAATTTTTATTTTTGAATTTCTGTTTGCCCATATGGGTTATATAGAAATGGAATATTTTTATGTTAAACAATGGAATAAGTTTTAAAATCATTTTAACTATTGAATGCGGATATATCTGGCAAATGTTTGCTATGCGCTTAAAAACTTGTTAAAATCTCAAAAATTATACAAATAATAATCAAAATCAGTATATTTATATTCCAATCTGACTTGCAGCAAAACCTTTTTCCGAAGTTGATCTGAACATTTCAGACGACGCTGTCTGACATTCCGCCACACAAGGAATCCGTTGTAAACCAGCCAAAGTCAACACACTCGCCGCCTGCATCGCAGCCATCGGTTTCTCTCCCATCATTTATGCTGCCGATAATACACCGACCGTGATTCTCGATACCGTTACCGTCAAAGGCACACGCAATAAAGACGAAATCGGTAAAAACCGAGTTTATACCCGCGAAATCGTCAACCTCTACAAAAGGCAAGAAGATGAAAATCGAAACCTTCAAAGCAGGCAACACCGTGTCCGACCTCTTCAGCGGCCCGCGCGAGTCTACAGCGGCGAAGCGCGCAACAGCGGCGCGCTCGACCCCAACATCCGCAGCGTGCAGGGGCAGGGGCGCATCCCCTGTTACCATCGACGGCACCGAGCAGGCGATTACCGTCTGGCGCGGCATGTCTCGGCGCAAACAACCGCAACTATGTCGATCCCAATATCATCAGCAGCGTGTATGTGGAAAAAGGCCCGTCGTTCAACCGCGAGGTCAAAAGCGGCATCGGCGGTTCGGTGGCGCTGAAAACCCTCGAAGCCGACGACATCGTGCCCGAAGGTCAGAAATACGGCGTGGAAATCAAAGGCGGAAACCAGCAACAATTCCATCAAGCCGCGCAAAGCCACCTATGCCGAAAACGTGGACTACCGTACCTTGGAAAATCCTTTAAATGTAATGGGCGGATACTGGCGGTTTTTATGCCGACGATTCCGACAGATTAACCCGCGCTTCGGCGGCAAGCATAAATTTTCGGAAGACAAGGCCTACGCATCGCCGCCGCGACCAAACAAGATAATTTCGATGCCTTGGTTGCCTATGCCTACCGCAACAAGGGCGGTACTTTTCAGGCAAAAAGGCGCGCACACGTTACGGTTATTATTCTGCCGACAATGCCGAGAACCTCCGCAGACTGAACGAACGGGGAATAAAGGAACTCAGCCCCGAAGCCCCCATTATCGGCCTCTTCTATACGCCGGGGCGAAGTAGCCAATACTTCGCTGGAAACCGAATCCTGGCTGGGCAAAACCACCTTCCGCCTGCCGAACAACCAAAGCATCAAACTCGGCCTGCGCCACAGCACTCCACCTTCGGCGGGATGCCCTCGCGCTATCCTCAGCGGTGGCGGTTTACAAGGTGAAAAACGTCAATTCTCGAAATAAAATCGCCGAATGGCCTGCAGGCGTGGATCACAGCGCGCCTACAATATCGACTATTCGTGGAAGCCCGAAGGCAGCCGCTGGATTGATTTGAACGCCTCGCTGTGGACTACCCGCACCCGCTCCAAAACCAATTCCTCCGCGGCGTTCCCGGCGATATTGCTTGGACCGACGTGGGATGGAATGCGGCCGCCGACGACTGGATTCAAGGCGCTTCGCAAAAGGCCCGGTTTGGACGAAGGCCTGCCGAATACCGACGGCCGCTTCAATACCCGCCAGGCGCAGGCGCTCTACGCCACCAACAACCGAAACGGCTTCAATTTCTCCAACCGTATGAAGCTGCGCGACAATCTTGAGCTGACCGTATTGGGCGACTTTCAGAACGAAAAAAACTGGCAACGCATAACGAATTTGCCGATTTATGGCAACCGCTACAAAAAGGAATTTGATCAAAACTTGATCTATCCCAGTTCATTTCTTGATACTATCACCTACCCGCGCAACGGCAGGCGGCGCGAATACAACCTCGGCTTCACTTCCGCTTCGAACCGCGCCCGTGGCTGACGCTGACCGCAGGCGCGCGCGCTATACCAACTTCTCCTGCAAGACGACAGTGTCAAAAATTCTTAGACAACGGCGGTGAATTGGAAAGCCCACAGGGGCTTCGATATAGAGCCGAAGTTGTAGCAACGAAAAAGGATTACGAAGCCTAACCAAAAGCCAATGCCTGCATCATGTCGCCTACGTGCGAACCGACACAAGACATGTTGGATGCATCTGCTAAAATTAATCCCGTAGGAGCTGACGGTATACTACCAGTGTATATTAATCATGCGTTTCGATTGGGCTAAAGACCAATACGGCAAACTGAATATGGCCGACCATCCGGTATTGAATAATCCCAAAGTGCTGACCCGTGTCGAGAACCCCGCCTATAATCCGCTGATCCCAGTAGCCCGCGTTTTGTAAATAAATTCCAGAGCTTTAGGGGCCGAGGGTTCAGGGCGAACTTGCAGGCGACGTTACTACAGAACCCCCGCTGACCTCGGCGCAGAAGCAGCAGGCGCTGAAGCAGAAAGGCAGCGGCTGGGCACCCGCCGCCTCGGTAACCTTCAATCTGACCGACTATGCCCGCGCCTACCTGCGCTATACCCAAACCCTGCGTTTTCCCCGAGCATTTTCGAGGGCACCGTAGGGTGTTCCCATCAGCCCGCAGCTCAACACCACCTCGGTAAACCGCTATGGCTACCAATGGAAACCCGAACGCGGCAAAAATTTCGAGGTCGGCTATATCCACGACCTGGCCGGAATGTTCCCGAAAAATGCGCAAGGCCGATTTCCGCATCAACTATTTCCGCAACACCACCAAAAACATCATCGACCGCAACGACCAGCTTGAATTCGAACAATTCGACAAGCAGATACGTTCTGGCGCGGAATTGTCCGCCCGCTTCGATAGCGGCAAGGTGTACGGCAGCCTCGGCCTCATCCGCACCATCCGCAACGACGTCTGCGACGAAGGTGCCGCATTCACTGATCAATTGACAGTCAGCCGTACTGAGATTGGATACGTTCAAAGCAGCGGTAGCAAACCGCTGCTGCGCGCGCCGACCTGTTTCCCAGGCGGAGTGAAAATCGATGGTTACCTGTCATCTATGAGATGCAGCCGCGCTGGTCGGCTCGATGCCGAGTTGGGCGCACGTTTCGAAAAACAAACCGATGTCGGCACCCGCTTCCACTGGGCACAGCGACGTCTATAAAAACCCGCGTAGATCTCTGGCGCGGCTTTTGAACGGGCGGTTAACGACCACTACGCCACCGCTGTGGACGAAGTCAAAGATTATACTGACGGCATAGAAGATATGCGTTGGACCCCACGGCCGTCGTCGATGCCTATCTGCGCTACCGCATCAACAAAAACATCACCGCTGAGTTGGTGGGCACCAACCTGACCAACCGCTACTATATGGACCCGTTCAGCCGCTCCTTCATGCCCGCACCGGGCAGAACCATCAGGATAGGGATTACGGGCAAGTTCTAAAGTAATTTCAAATTAGGATTGCCACATATTTCGATATTGGGAAGAGGATAGGATATTCAGGGGCTTTGTCATCAAAGCAGAATACAGGTTTTAAGCCCCCGAGGTCGTCTGAACATTTTCAGACGACGCTGTCTGACATTCCGCCACACAAGGAATCCGTTATGAAGCCAGTCAAAGTCAACACCCTTGCCGCCTGCATCGCCGCCATCGGTTTTTCTCCCATCATTTATGCTGCCGATAATACACCAACCGTGATTCTCGATACCGTTACCGTCAAAGGCACACGCAATAAAGACGAAATCGGTAAAAACCGGGTTTATACCCGCGAAATCGTCAATCTTTACAAAGGCAAAAACGAAGTCGAAACCTTCAAAGGCAACACCGTATCCGACCTGTTAAGCGGTATGTCCGGCGTGTACAGCGGCGATGCGCGCAACAGCGGCGCGCTGGATCCCAAATATACGCGGCGTACAGGGGCAGGGACGGATTCCCGTTACCATCGACGGCACGGAGCAGGCGATTACCGTCTGGCGCGGCTACGCGGGCGCAAACAACCGCAACTACGTCGACCCCAACATCATCAGCAGCGTTTCCATCGAAAAAGGCCCCTCGTTCAGCCGTGATATGAAAAGCGGCATAGGCGGCTCCGTCGCCCTGAAAACCATCGATGCCGACGATATTGTCCCCGAAGGGCAGAAATACGGATTTGAAGTGAAGGCGGAGGCTTCCAACAATTCCATCAAGAGGCGTGAGAATGCTTATGAACATTCAGTCGATTATCGAACCTTGCCTGTTCCCGCAGTAGCGACGGGCGGTATTTGGCGTTCGTTTTTGACGATACCGACCGAATCGACCAGCGTTTCAACGGACGCAATAAATTTGGGGAAGATAAAGCCTACCGCATTGCCGCTGCCACCAAGCAGGACAATTTTCGATGCCATGCTCGCCTATGCCTACCGCAGTAAAGGCAATTATTTTTTTCCGGCAAAAAAGGGGCGGAACGTTACGGCTATATCGGTCCTTGGACACAAGAAACTTTAGACGAATTAAAACGTCGTCAAGAAGAAGCCGCTGCCAAGGGCGAAAAATTTTACGGCAGTGAAAACATGCTGGGCGCACCCGATATTTCAAAAATCGGACTTTTCTACCATCCGGGCGGGGAAGTCAGCAATACTTCGCTTGAAACCAAATCATGGGTAGGTAAAACCACCTTCCGTCTGCCGAACCGCCAAACGCTCAAATTCGGCTTGCGCCATACCGATTCCACGTTCGGCGAAATCATGCCTTCGCGTATTATCGGCCCCATCAGTTGGGATGCGTCCGTCCTCAACAAAATTGCCGAATGGCCGCAGGCATGGGTAAAACAGCGTTCCTACAATATCGACTATTCGTGGAAGCCCGAGGGACAGCCGTTGGATAGATTTCGATGCCACGCTTTGGACAACGCGCACCAATTCTAAAAACCAATACCGCAGGCGGTTCGCCCGGCGATACCGTTTATGAAGATTTGGAAATTTCAAACTGGGCATGGGATGAGTACGACAGATGGCAGAAATACACCCCCGAAGAGCGTCAGGAATTGCTGAATGCAGGCATTTGAAACCCCAAAACCGCCCAAACCCGAAACGCCCAATACCAACGGACGCTTCAACACTATCGAAGGCAACGCCTATTACGCCCGTAACAACCGTACAGGCTTTCAATTCTCCAACCGTATGAAATTGAGCGACAAACTGTCGTTGACCTTGATGGGCGATTTTCAAAACGAAAAAAACTGACATCGCGCAATGATTTTTCAGACGAGCTGGAGCGGGGAGGATACGACAAATATCGGGAAGAACTTGAAAACAGCACCATCAGGGCAAATTACGGATTAAACGAATTCGGCGTACCTCGCAACGGCAAACGGCGCGAATACAATCTGGGCTTCAATTTCCGCTACGAACCCTTCCGCTGGCTGACGTTGACGGCAGGGAGGACGATATACCAATTTCCAGCTTCAGGATAAAAGCAAACGTTTGGAAAGCGGTACGTATAAGACCGGCTATCCGTTAGAAATGAACAGGGGGATAAAATATTCGATCGTGAGGGTGCTACGCCGCAAGAATATGCGGATTACAAGGCGATTGACGATGCCTTTGGCGAGATGGCAGTCTTGATTATGGGAGTTTTATATGAGACAGAGGAATACGCAGAACAAAGTACATGCACAAATTAGCCTGTCGTTACAAGTCAACTCGCAAAATATTCCGATTTTGACAGATGATCGCAGAAAATGGGTCAATCCCTAATGAAAAGGTGGATTTTTACTGGTTGAAAGACGATAAAGGCCGTCTGAATATGCAGGATCATCCCCTTTATCAATGGCAGCATTCCCTGATTTGCACACTAAAGTCCCCTAATCCTGTATATGACCCGTCTATTCCAGACAGTCCCGCAGTTTGTGCCTAAGTATTATAACGTTGATGCAAGCGTATATACGACTCCAATGACCGAAGCCGAAAAAAACAGAGAGCAATGAAGCAGAAAGGCAGCGGTTGGGTGCCCGCATTTTCTGCCACTGTCAATTTTACTGATTACAGCCGCGCCTATTTGCGCTATACCGAAACCCTGCGCTACCCCAGCATTTTTTTGAAGGGACGTACGGCTTTTCTACTGCCGCCGGCTCATTCAACCGCATGGGCTATGGCTGGCGGCCCGAACACGCCAAAAAACTGGGAAGTCGGCTATATCCATGATTTGACAGGACTGTTACCGAAAATGAAAAAGCGGATTTCCGCATCAACTACTTCCATAACAAGACCAAAAACGTTATCGATAGGGACAGCAATCTCGAATTCGAACAATTCGACAGACAAATCCGCAGTGGTGCCGAGCTGTCCACCCGCTTCGATACCGGACGCGTCTTTGGTAGCCTGAACGTATTCCGCAGCCTGAAAAACAAAATGTGCGACGAAACCTTCCAATGGTCGACTGTGACTGCGGGAGATGTCGATGCAACATATTTTGCCGAAACCGGCAAAACCATGAGTCGCCCCGTCTGCAATCACGGAGGTTTGAGCGATTCGGGCTATCTGGCAAGCGCGCTTCAGCCACGCTGGTCGATTGATGCCGAATTGGGCAGCCGCTTTCTTGCCAACAGACTGGAAACAGGCGTGCGCCTTCATTACCACAGCCGCGTCTATGAAAACCGCAATGATGCGTGGCAGCCTAACTACAACATATTCAATCAATATAGGGGAACTAATCATAAACCCCAATATAACGATATGCGCTGGCAGCCTGTTTGCGGTATGGGATGCCTACCTGCGCTACAAAAATCGGCAAAAAAACCTGACTGCCGAGCTGGTGGGCAGCAATCTGACCAACCGCTACTACCTCGACCCGATGAGCCGCTCCTATCTGCCCGCACCGGGTAGAACCATCAGGATAGGGATTACGGGCAAGTTCTAAAATAGTTTCTAGATTCAATTATCGAAATTCTGATATTAGCAAAATGTAAATTTTCAGAAATGATAATAATTCATGTTTCTATTTCCTAAAAAAATAGGAATATACTTACCTTTACTTTTTCCAAGAGGGCGGATTTGTAAGTTTGATTCAGATTCTTCTTGAGAAAGTTCGTTGATTTTGTAAATTTTTATTTTGGAGTGAATTATGAAACTCGTAAAAACCGTTGCGGTATTGAGTGTTGCGTTTGCTGCTTCTTCTGCATTTGCTGCCAATCCGGCTTCAGGCCTCTTTCAAATAACAATGTAAAAGGGGGTTAAACATATTGTCCCGACAGTGGAGACTAACCGAAACGACGTGAATTTCGGTAAGGCTGCCATTAATGTGGTTGACTCAAATGCAAGAACCACAAATAAAAAAATGGTCTTGCCAACAATCAGCCGGTCTCTTTTTGCTAAGATTGATACGACGGCAAAACAAATTCTTTGTCAAAACGTTTGCTCACGGTACTTTTAGGTAAAGATAAAAACGGCGTTACCGTTGCGAATCTGTACCGTATGACAGGTATTGTTTGGGACAATATTCCAAGAATGCCCGACCATTCCCATTTAGGCCGTTTATCTTATTCCAAAGTCGGTAATATGGATGTTTACTTCGGCGACTGGTCTGCCGTTCCTTCCGTGCGGCTGTCGGTACGAAAAGGTACGAATTACACTGCCTTCTACAGCGGCACGGGCCGAACCACCAATCTGCCGACTACGGGTACTGCCACTTATACGGTTAAGGGTATCAACCAATATCATACGCAAAATACAGCCCTCTTAAACGGTACGTTGAAAGCTGATTTCGGTAAGCGAACGCTGAACGGAGAAATGGAACGCGCAGGTTTGAATGTCGCCATCAACAATGCCACGATTAATACGGCTCAGGCTTCCTTCTCCGGTAAAGCTACGGCAAACAAAGTGGCCGGTACGACCCGTGGTCATTTCTTCGGCAACCAAGGCGCGGCGATTGCGGGCGTGGCTGATTTTGGTCGAAACTAGTGAACTCAACACTGCCTTTGGCGGTACGAAAACCGGCAAATAATGAATCATAATGCGATAAGGCGGACGGTTTTTGTCGTTTCCCATTCCGTCCGCCTATAAAACACAAATCATCCGACACACAATGCACATCGTACAGGGCCGTTCGGAAATATCGGGCTTCGCAATGCGTTTAAGCCGGTATTTTCCGAACGGTCCGTGAGTTTGAAGGCGTGCTGTTTCGATGGGCTTGAGAAGCCCATTTTTCAGACGACCCGGCAGGGGCTTTCATCAAATAAACAATGCTCTTGCCCGGTAAAGATGAAATGTCAGTTTTTTTCTTTGAAAAGGCCGTCTGAAAAACAAAAGCCGTCCGACACACAGGAAAGAATTTTATGAAACGCCTTTTTGCTCCTTCCTTTTTTTATCAGCCTGCTGCCCCACGCGTTTGCCGACGACAGGGAAGACCGCTTCATGCAGCTCAAACAGGGAACGGAACTCCGCCGCGCGCAGCAGGAAAGGAATGAAGCGGACAATACGGCGATTGAGTTCGGCGCGGGAGAAGTGCAGGACGGCGAAGATTTGGCGTTGTCGCTGATGAAGGCGGTCAACGCGCAAAACGAGGAGGAAACGGCACGGCTGTTGGACATTTACCGCCGTCAGGATGATTACGATCCCGATATAGTGCTGTTTTGCCGAGGCCAATCAGGCGGTGTTCCGCGACGATTTGAAGGCCGCGCTGGCGAAATACCGCGAGCTTTATCGCAAAAATCCCGAATTTCTGCGCGGCCGCCTGGATTTGGCGCGGCTGCTGTTTATAGACAAACAAAACAAAGAATCAGCGGCATTGTTCGACGGCATCGATATTCCCGAAGTGCCCGCCGTCAATGAGAAAATCAAAGTGTTTGCCGACGCTTTGAAGAAACGCGATGCGTGGAGCGGCTCGGTTTCGTTCGGCGCGGGTTACGACACCAACTTAAACCAGTCGTCGGGCGCGACGGTCGTCCGCAATCAGACAAGCTGCGGTTTCGATTCGAACGGGCAGCCGATTCTGGACGATGCCGAATGCTGTCCTGCCGCAACGAACAGCTTGACGCCTACGCGCCCGATGCGTTGAAAAACCGGATGTGGGTATATGAAGCCAACTTGAGCAGACGCATTTCGCTCAACGGCCACCACGGCCTGCAACTGGGCGGCTACGCATGGGGCCGGCTCTATCCCGGCAACAAGGAATACGGCGAACACAATATCAACGTCAGCCCCGCTTACAGTTTTTCAGAGCAAAGACCATTCCTTCAGTATCGGCCCGCAGGTGCAATACGAATGGTCGGGCGGGAAACTGCGCGACAGCAGCGCCGGTATCAGCACGGCATACAGCCGCACCTTTTCCGACCAAGCCTCGCTGGGCGTGCAGTTCGACCACAAATACGACCGCTACCGCGGCGAATTAAAACATTTCAACGGCCCGCAAACGCTTCTGTTCACCACCGCCATCTACGCCCTGCCGAAAGACTGGCTGGTATTCGGCGGCTACGACTACCTGCGCAAAAACAGCCGCGAAAAAGTGGATTCCTACCGCCGGCACGGCCTGCGCGCGGGCGTCAACAAACGTTTTCGAATTCGGCATCGACGCCACCTTTCAGGCAATCTGGCGCAAAACAGCCTATCAGGACTACCATGCCTGGCTGGAAACCCGCCGCCATGATTTCGAACGCACCTATCAGTTGGACATCAAATTTGACCGTCCGTCCTTCCACGGCATCACGCCCGTTTTCAGTATCAAACACACCGACAACAAAAAGCTCGTCCTGGCTGAACCGCTACAAACGCAACGAATTTACCGTCAAAGCAGAATACAGGGTTTTAAGCTCCGAGGTCGTCTGAAAACGAATTTTCAGACGACCTCGAAGGTTTCTGTTGCATAAGCTGTCAGCTAAGGAGTCGGTTTTGTAAGAGTGCTATTTTTTTATCCCGAATACACGTTATAATACGAACCTTATTCCCAACCCGATTCGAGATCCTGTTTTCAGACGACCTTTAAGATAAAAGGTCGTCTGAAAAACGTTTGTCCCGTCCATACGCATCCGCCGAACTATGATTCCATCCGATTTCATTGACGAGCTTCTGGCCAAAGTCGATATTGTCGATATTATCGACGAGCAGGTTCCGCTGAAGAAGGGCGGGGCGAACTATATGGCTTGTTGTCCGTTCCACAAGGAAAAAGACGCCGTCGTTTTCGGTCAGTCCGATCAAAGCAGTTTTATCATTGTTTCAGTTGCGGGGCGCATGGTTCGGCGATTGGTTTTGTGATGGAGCATCAGGGGCTGTCGTTTCCGGAGGCGGTGCAGTTTCTGGCCGACCGCGTGGGCATGGTCGTGCCTAAAGTGCGCGGGCAGACCGATAATCCCTGAAGTCCGTGCCGAACGTAAGAAAAAAACAGCAGACGCTGGAGGAAACAACGGCTGCGGCGGCTGATTTTTATGCGCAACAGTTGAAATTCAATCCGGCGGCGAAGGAGTATTTGGACAAGCGCGGCTTGAGCGCGGAAGTCATCGCGCATTATGGTTTGGGCTACGCCCCCGACGGCTGGCAGCCTTTGGCGCAGTGTTCCAACCGTACCCGAATACTGCGTTGGTGGATACGGGGTATGGTGATTGACAACGAGGGTCGGCATTATGACCGCTTCCGTCATCGGATTATGTTTCCCCATCCGCAATCCGCGCGGGCAGGTAATCGGTTTCGGCGGCAGGGGTGTTGGACGACTCGAAGCCGAAATATTTGAACTCGCCTGATACACCTCTGTTTGATAAAGGGGAAAAAAACCTTTACGGATTGTATGAAGGGCGTGCTGCGGTTAAAGAAGCAGGGCGGATTTTGGTGGTCGAAGGCTATATGGATGTGGTCGCGCTGGCGCAGTTCGGTGTCGGCTACGGCGTAGCGGCTTTGGGTACAGCAACGACGGCGGAACACGTCAAAAATCCTGATGCGTCAGGCGGACGGTATTTATTTCTGTTTCGACGGCGACAGCGCGGGGACGGAAAGCGGCTTTAGCGCGCGTTGGAAAAATGCGTTGCCGCAGTTGAAAGACGACAAATCGCTGCATTTTTTTGTTCCTACCCGGAAGAACACGACCCCGACAGCTACATCCGCGCTTTACGGCAAAGCGCAATTTGAAGATGCGCTGTTGAATCAAAGCAAGCCTTTGTCGGAATATTTTTGGGAGCATCTTTCAGACGACCTCAATCTCAATACGCAGGAAGGTAAGGCAGAATTGGTGAAAACCAGTTCGCCGCTTTTTGGCGCAGATTACCGCGCCGGCATTGGCTTATCTGTTGAAACAACGGCTTAGCGAACTGGTCGGCATCGATCCCGACAATCTCGCCCAACTATTGGGGCAGGAAGCGCCGAAGCGGCACGTCAAACAAAAAGCTACAAACTGCCTCCGATTTCCGTCAAACAGCCTGTCATGTTGACGCTGGTGCAACGGCAAATCCGCAGCCTCTTGATAAATCCGGATTGGGCTGCATATATAGACCTGCCCGATTATTTGGCGTTGGACGGCGATTTCGCCTGTCTTGCCAATCTCGCCGAAACCATTAAAAGCCATGCCGCCGTACCTGCTACCGCGCAGGTTTTAGAGTATATGCGCGGTTCTCCTTACGAAGAAACCGTGAACCAAATCTTCCAATCGACACTCTATTCTGAAGAAATGGAAGGCGGAGGCGAAGAAGACCGCGAGAACTTCCAAATCGGCATGAAGAAACTCCTTAACGAGTTAAAATACAAACAAATCGAAACTCTCAAGCAGAAAAAGCCTGCAATCGGGTTTGAATGAAAAATAAAAAACTCTTGCTGTCGCTTTTGACGGCAAAGCAAAATTGAACGAACGGCAATCCCTGCCGAATCCAGCAACCTTCAGGCCGTCAGAAAAGCATTGTCCCAAGCTGCGAACATGATCCCGCAGAACACCCGTTCCAAAGAGCTTTCAGACGACCTCAGCGTTACAACCTGGCAGATTGAATTTAAATCGGTTGTAACTCTGTTCCGCCTTCAGGTGCATCATGCAAACCGTCGGCAAACCATCAGATCAAGAAAGTAATCCATGTCTAAAGACCAAAAATCACGAAGACTATCAAGAACAGGACGACAACCGTCCGCTGACCCTCGAAGAGCAGCGCGCCCGCCTGCGCCAGCTCATCATCATGGGTAAGGAACGCGGCTACATCACTTATTCCGAAATCAACGACGCCTTGCCCGACGATATGTCCGATGCGGATCAAATCGACAACATCGTCAGCATGATTTCCGGCTTGGGCATCCAAGTGACCGAGCAGGCGCCTGATGCGGAAGACATTTTGTTGAGCGACAACGCCGCCGCCGTAACCGACGACGATGCCGTTGCCGAAGCCGAAGCCGCCTTGTCCAGCGCGGACTCCGAATTCGGCAGAACCACCGACCCCGTGCGTATGTATATGCGCGAAATGGGGCAGGTTGACCTGCTGACCCGCGAAGACGAAATCATCATCGCCAAAAATCGAAAACGCCCTGAAAAACATGGTGCAGGCAATTTCCGCCTGTCCGGGACCCATTGCCGAAAATCCTCGAGCTGATCGAGCAAATCCGCAAGGATGAAATCCGCGTGGACGAAGTGGTCGAAGCCATCATCGACCCGAACGAAGTGTTGCTCAACGAATTGGGCTTGGGACACTTGGAAAGCGCGTCAAACGACGACGATTCCGCAGCAGTGAAGAAGATGAAGCGGATGAAGACGACGATGACGACGATTCCGCAGCGACTCCGAAGCCATGTCCGCTGCCCATCTTGCCGAATTGAAGCAAAAAGTGCTGGAACACTTCGCCTTCATCGAAAGCGAATACGGCAAGATGATCAAAAAGCTGGAAAAACACGACAGCCGCCACCCCGATTATCTGGCACACCGCGACGCCATCGCCAACAAGCTCTTGAAGTCCGCTTCGCCACCCGCCAAATCGAAAGCCTCAGCGGCAACCTGCGCAGCCGTGTCGAAAAACATCCGCAAAGCTCGAACGCGAAATCCGCGACATCTGCCTTGACCGCGTCCATATGGAACGCGACTACTTCATCCAAAAACTTCCTGCCCGAAATCACCAACCTGAAAATGGGTGGAAGAAGAAGTTGCCAAAGGCAGGGGTCTGGAGCGACGCGCTCGACCGCTTCCGCCACGCCATCCTCGAAAAACAAACCGAGTTGGCAAACATGGAAAAAGAAACCCGCATTTCCATCGAAGAGCTGAAAGACATCAACAAAAACATGGTGTCGAGTGAAAAAAAGAAACCGCAGCCGCCAAGCAGGAAATGATTCAGGCAAACTTGCGTCTGGTGATTTCCATCGCCAAAAAATACACCAACCGCGGTTTGCAGTTCCTTGATTTGATTCAAGAAGGCAACATCGGCTTGATGAAGGCGGTCGATAAAGTTCGAATACCGCCGCGGCTACAAATTCTCCACCTACGCAACATGGTGGATCCGCCAAGCGATTACCCGCTCGATTGCCGACCAGGCGCGCACCATCCGTATTCCGGTGCGATATGATTGAAACCATCAACAAGATGAACCGCATCTCCCGCCAGTATCTGCAAGAAACCGGCGAAGGTTCCCGATTCCGCCAAACTTGCCGAGTTGATGGAAATGCCGGAAGACAAAATCCGCAAAAATCATGAAAAATCGCCAAAGAGCCGATTTCGATGGAAACCCCAATCGGCGACGACGACGATTCGCACTTGGGCGACTTCATCGAGGACGCCAACAACGTTGCTCCCTGCAGACGCCGCAATGTACACCAGCCTGCACGAAGTCACCAAAGAAATCCTCGAAAGCCTGACCCCGCGCGAAGCCAAAGTCCCTGCGTATGCGCTTCGGTATCGACATGAATACCGACCACACGCTCGAAGAAGTCGGCAAACAGTTTGACGTAACCCGCGAACGTATCCGTCAAATCGAAGCCAAAGCCCTGCGCAAACTGCGCCATCCGACCCGCAGCGACCGCCTCAGAAGCTTCCTCGACAGCGAAGACAGCAAACTGTAAAACAGCAAACCGCAGGTTTATCCCTGCGGTTTTTATGAGCTAAGAGGTCGTCTGAAACAGGAGTTGTACGTTTTTCAGACGACCTGTTTTGCATTCATTGCACTATGGTCGGTTAAAAACCGTAGCGCGGGCTTTGTCCGCGGATACAGAGAAAAATTTCAACAGTCTTTTTACTTTATAGTGGATTAAAATTGCAATGATCATGGCGTTGCCAACGCCCTTATGTACTACCCGTACACGGCGGGCGTTGTCGCCTTGTCTCATTTTTATTTTTAATCCACTATATCATCTTCGTGGGCAAAAGCCCACGCTACGTGCGTTCTCTTTCCTGAGATCGGCTGGCAGCAAAACATAGTTTGCAAAAAGGTCGTCTGAAAAAATCGGTTTTTCGTGTTTTTCAGACGACCTTTTCCATATTTTTCACTGAATCATCAAACCATTCAGTCTTTCGCCGTGTTCATCAGCCGCAGGGCTTTGAGGCGGCCGATTTCCTTTTTGGTATTCAACCAAGCCGATAAATGTTCCGCTTCTGTCGTAAACGCGGATGGGTTGGTCGGCGAAATGTCTTCCGTAAACTGAGGGCGTTGACCGCATTTGAGCATGGCTACGGCGCGGTCGTTCAGTTCGATTTTGGGAGGTGCCGCACTAAAACTTCGCAGGGGCAGGGCAGGGGCGTCGCGTTCGGCTTCGTTTAATTCTGCCAAGGCTTTGAGCGTGTGGCTTTCGCGGATGGTGAAACCGGCGGTTTCGGTGCGGCGCAGGGCGGTCAGGTGGGCGAACGTGCCGATGTGTTTGGCGATGTCTTCGCTCAGGGTACGGATGTAGGTGCCTTTGCTGCAACGTACGTCGATGACGGCTTTGGGCGCGTCAAACTCGGTAATATCGATGGCGTAAATGGTGATGTCGCGCGGTTTGCGTTCGATAACGATGCCTTTGCGGGCGTATTCGTACAGCGGTTTTGCCTTCGTGTTTGAGGGCGGAAAACATCAGCGGCACTTGGCGGATGTTGCCCGTCAGGGGCTTAGCAGGCCGTCTGAAATTCGGCTAAGGAAATATCGGCGCGGGCGGTGGCGATGATTTCGCCTTCGGCGTCGCCCGTGCTGCTGGCTTCGCCGAGTTTCAGCGTGGCGGTGTAGGCTTTGTCGGCATCCAGCAGGTATTGGGCGAACTTGGTCGCTTCGCCGAAGCAGACGGGCAAAAGTCCGGTCGCCAAAGGGTCGAGCACGCCGGTATGCCCGGCTTTCTCGGCGTTGTAGAGGCGGCGGGCTTTTTGCAGGGCGGTGTTGCTGGAAAGTCCTTCGGGCTTGTCGAGCAGGAGGACGCCGTTGACGGGGCGTTTGGCGGGTTTGGCGGTCATGATGGTGGGGAAGGGTAAGTGGCAGTTGTGTGGGTGGGAAAGATTGCAAAAGGTCGTCTGAAAACAGATTCGCGGTTTTGCTGCGGCGTTTTCAGACGACCTTTACCTTTAATCTTCCACGGCTTTTCCGCCGCTACTTGGTCGATGAGGCTGGAAATGCTCATGCCGCGTTCGAGCGATTCGTCGTATTTGAAGTGCAGTTCGGGCGTTTTTGAAGAGTTTGATGCGTTTGGCTAATTCGCTGCGCAAGTGGCCTTTTGGCGTGTTCCAAGGCTTCTTCGGTGATGTCGCGGGTGCTGTCGTTGAGGACGGTGTCAGAACACGGTGGCGTGGCTGTAATCGCGGGTGACTTCGACTTCGTTGATGGTGATGAAGCCTGCGCGCGGGTCTTTCAGGCGGTGCGGACCAACTCGGCCAGTTCGCGCATGATTTGTTCTTTGACACGGTCTTGGCGGGCATAGCCGCGTTGCGGTTTTCTCATGGTTTTCCTTAAACGGCGGCGGCCGTTTCAACTTTGTTTTTAGACGGCCTGTGTGAAAATAAATGCGGTATTATAACGGATATACGGCAATTTGAGGCTGTCTGAAAAGGAGTTTGGCTATGCAGAAAATCAAAAATCGGATTGGCGGGGTTCGGCATGTCGGCGCAGGTGTTCCATCTGCCGTTTTGGCGTGCGGATGCGCGGTTTGAAGTTGTGCGCGTGTTTGAACGCAGCGGCAACAAAGCTCAGGCAGTCCTGCCGCAGGCGCAGACCGTGCGTTCGTCTGAGGAGTTGCTTACTGACGATGTGGATTTGGTGGTCGTTACCACGCCGAACCAGACGCATTTCGATTTTTGCCGCTCAGGCTTTGTGTGCAGGTAAAAATGTGGTGGTGGAAAAACCATTTGTGCGCCACGGCGGCGCAAGCCTTGCAACTGGCGGAACTTGCTGAGCGGCAGGGGCGTATTGTTGACCGTTTACCAAAAACCGCCGTTGGGACAGCGCGCCGCTGACCGCCAAAAAGCTGCTTTCAGACGACCTTTTGGGCGAAATTGTGGATGTGGAGTTCCGTTTCGAGCGTTATGCGGCTGCCTTGAACAAAAAAACGCTGGAAGGAAACGGGCGAGGCGGGCGTAGGGCTGGTGTACGATTTGGGTTCGCACCTCATGGATATGGCAGTCGATATTTTCGGGATGCCCGACGAGCTTTATGCCGACGTGCGCTATCAGCATGAAGGAGCGGTCAGCGACGACAATTTCTATATCGCGCTTTATTACGCCGACGGCAAAAAAGTCGCCCTGACCGCAAGCAAATATGCCCGCGAACCTTTGCCGTTCATGACCTTGCACGGCAAACGCGGTTCATACGTCAAACAAAACGCCGACAACCAAGAAGCCCTGCTGCTCGGCGGCGCGCAACCCGTCGGAGCGTGGAACCGTGAACCGGAAGACGAATGGGGCATCCTGCATACGGAAATCGACGGAGCGGTCGTCCGCAAAAAATCGAAAGCGTCAGCGGAAATTATGCGGCGTTTTATGAAAACCTTTACGACGCGCTGCAAGGTAAATCTCCCGCAGCGGTGCAACCGCGCCAAGTGGCGGAAGTGTTGTGGCTGCTGGAAAAAGTATATGAAAGCGCGAAATCGGGGTGTCGAGTGAAGGTGTAGGGAGCGGTTTAAACCGCCGGATAGGAGGGCGAGGGCAAAACCATTGGGGAAACGTAAGCCTGGAGATCGCAGAAAAATAAGCCGCCGTTGCGTATCCTTTATTTTGTTTCGTTATAAAAAGTATAATCACCCCCATTCAAAAAAACAATCCGAGGCCTGCCAAATGAACGTAACCGTTATCAATCACCCTTGTCCGCCACAAACTCACGCTCATGCGCGAGGCCGATTGCAGCACTTACAAATTCCGCACCTCACTACCGAGCTGGCGCGCCTGATGGCTTTACGAAGCCAGCCGTGATTTTGAAATTGAAAAATACATTATCGACGGCTGGTGCGGTCAAATTGAAGGCGACCGCATCAAGGGCAAAACCTTGACCGTCGTCCCGATTTTGCGTGCCGGTTTGGGTATGCTCGACGGCGTGCTCGACCTGATTCCGACTGCCAAAAATCAGCGTGGTCGGATTGCAGCGCGACGAAGAAACGCTCAAAACCCGTTTCCTATTTTGAAAAATTCGTGGACAGCATGGACGAACGCCCCGCGCTGATTATCGACCCCATGCTCGCGACCGGCGAGCTCTATGGTGGCCACCATCGATCTGTTGAAGGCGAAAGGCTGCAAAAATATCAAAGCGTTGGTACTCGTCTGCCGCGCCCGAAGGCGTCAAAGCCGTCAATGAAGCGCATCCCGACGTCACCATCTACACCGCCGCCCTCGACAGCCATCTGAACGAAAACGGCTACATTATCCCGGCTTGGGCGATGCGGGCGATAAGATTTTCGGTACGCGCTGATTCGTGATTTGAGGTCGTCTGAAACTGAATGTATGGGTTTCAGACGACCTTTACAAGGTATTTTTCGTTGAAAATCCCATGTTAGAAAGGACAACCATGAGCTTCCAAGACAACCTCGCCGCCATGCCCGACATAGGTCATTTGAGCGGACTCGACATCCCTCGACGCACAAAGGCAAAGCCGTCCATCACATCCCCAACGCGCCCGGCAAGCAAGGCTCGCTGAAACTCTACAACGCTTTGGCATTGAATTTCGGCGGCAAGCTCGATGCCGCTGCTGCTGCACAGGGGTTTGGATTGGTTTGCCGAACATGTTGCCGACGCGCAAGCCAATCCGGGCAAACATCCCAATATCGATTTGCTGTTGCAAGTGAAAAACGAAAACCTCAGATTGCTTCTAAAGCCGGGTTAACGCTTAAACATCAGCTAAGCGAAGGTCGTCTGAAAAAGCAAATCCTGTTTTCGGACGACCTTTTTCATGAAAACCGTTTTTGTTATAAATAAAATTGTTATATTATAACCAATCAAATTTCTACCCGATACATTTGGAGAACCCATGAAAAACCGCATTGTTCATCGCATCCGCACTCCTGTTCAGCACAACCGCCCAAGCACACCGCGTCTGGGTCGAAAACCGCCCATACGCACGGCGGCGAATACCTGCAAGCCGAATTGGGTTTGCGGCGAGTTCCCCGAACTCGAACCCATCGCCAAAGACCGCCTGCACATTTTCAGCAAGCCCATGCAGCTGATTACCGAAAAAGCAAAAGAAAAATTTGATTCAAAAAGGGACATACAACTACCAATACCGCAGCAAACTCCCCGTCAAAGATGGCAGCTACCTCGTTACCGCCGAATACCAGCCGACCTTCTGGTCTAAAAACAGCGCAGGCTGGAAACAGGCGAGCATCAAAAGAAATGCCCTGACGCCAGCTATTGCGAACAAACCCGAATGTTCGGTAAAAACATCGTCAATGTCGGACACGAAAGCGCAGACACTGCCGTCATCACCAAAGCAAGTCGGACAACATCTGAAATCGTTCCGCTGGATAATCCTGCCAACGTCCACGTCGGCGAACGCTTCAAAGTCCGCGTCCTTTTTCAACGGCGAGCCGCTGCCCAACGCCACCGTTACCGCCACATTTGACGGTTTTGACACCAGCGACCGCAGCAAAACCCACAAAACCGAAGCCCAAGCCTTCTCGATACCACGGACGACAAAGGCGAAGTCAGCATCATCCCCTGCGTCAAGGCTTTTTGGAAAGCCAGCGTAGAACACAAAGCCGATTTCCCCGATCAAAGCGTGTGCCAAAAACAGGCGAACTACACCACCTGACCTTCCAAATCGGTCATACGCATCATTAATATCCAATAACAAAGGTCGTCTGAAAACCGTATTGCAGGGGTTTCAGACGACCTTTCTTTATCAGCCAATTAATTTAATAAACAGCCATCCATCAAGGCTTATGCGGCGCAAACGTCCATTGCCCAAGCGCCAAGCCCAAATCGAATAGATTCAGACGACCTATCGCCACTCTGACCAAACGCAGGCACGGAAAACCCGCCTTAGCCGTCATCCGCCTGACTTGCCGGTTTTTCCTTCCGAAATCCGAATTTCCACCCAAAAATCAGGCACGGACTTGCGCACGCGGATAGGCGGCACGCGCGGCCACAAAACATCCGCTTCGCCCGCTTCCAACACGCGGACCTTTGCGGACGCGTGACAAAAATCCCAAATCCACACCGCGCCGCAGCATATCCAGCTTCGCTTCGTCAGGCGAACCTTCCACCTGCGCCCAATAAGTTTTCTCAGCTTAAACTTAGGGATCCGCAATCCGCGCCTGCAAACGCCCGTCGTTCGTCAACAGCAGCAAACCCTCGCTGTCCGTATCCAAACGCCCCGCGGATAAAAGTCCGGCAGCGACACATAATCTTTCAAACACCCATACTTCTCATGTGCCGAGAATTGGCAAATCACGCCATAAGGCTTGTTCAATACGATTACATCATTCATTTTCATCACATCCTGAAACCAAGCATGAATTGTACCAGCCGTCGCATACGGGCTACAATTTTACGTTTCTTTATATTTTATACAAATGATTTCATACGGTTAAAAATACACTCAGGCTCGGCTGACACGTCCGAACCAAACCAGTATATTACGCACTTCCTTAGGAGTAATGGCTGAGAGGCTGAAGGCACTTCCCTGCTAAGGAAGCATGTGGGGTCAACCTGCATCGAGGGTTCGAATCCCTCTTACTCCGCCACCATACGAAAACCCGTCGATTATCTGACGGGTTTCTTTTTATCGTTTTGTGAAAACAAGGATAACTGACAGGCAAACCGTCAAACTTGACGTTTACAGAACATGAAAGCGTTTGCACGAAGGCTGGATTGCCGTTGAAACCGATTATTAAGCACGGCAATCATTAAAAATCAAAAAGGTCGTCTGAAACCGGTTTCAGACGACCTTTTATATGTCAGTGCAGCGGCTTATTCTTCGGGCGCGGAAGGTGTCGTAGCAGGATTGCAGCTTGCGCCGGTTTCGCTGTAGCGGCTTTGATTTCTTCCAGCTTGCGGTTTGCGCGGCGGCGTTCAGTTTTTCAACGGCAGCGGCGAATTTGTCCTCTTCGGCTTTGAATTTGGCCGCATCAGACCAAACCGCAGGCAGGGCGCGGCCGTTGCCTTTGTCGTCAGATTGGAAGAAGGTGAAAGGTTTTTGCTGGTTTCGGCAAAAGTTGCCGCAGCCTGCTTTGAATTTTTCCACGTCGTAAGGCTCTTCGCCTTTTACCATTTTGCCCATGCTGGAGAACTCGGGCATCATGGATTTGAACGCAGTGGTACGGTCTTCGGAGATCGGACCTTTGGGTTTGCGCAGGTGCGCCGCCGCCGCAGGCGGCAAGGGTCAGGAGCGAGCAGCGCCGCTGAGAAGAGTTTGTATTCATGGCTTTGGTGTCCTGTGATAGTATTTTTGTTATTCATATTTTTTTCAGACGACATCCGAAGGGTCGTCTGAAAAGTTACAATCATACCTGAAATGGGTTTACAAAACGAGAAAAGAAAGGAAATAGTTATGGCGATTTTGGTTACCGGCGCGTCTGCTGGTTTCGGCGAGGCGATGTGCCGCACATTTATACAGGCCGGTTATTCCGTTATCGGCGCAGCACGGCGCAGCGAGAAACTGCAGGCATTGGCATCCGAATTGAGCGAGCGGTTTTATCGCTGGAAATGGACGTTTCGCGTACCGAGTCGATACGCAACGCGCTCGACAGCCTGCCTGAAAAATTTTTGCCGAAAATCGATTGCCTGATCAACAACGCGGATTGGCGTTGGGTTTGGAAAACAGCGGACAAAGCAGATTTCGGCGATTGGGAAACCATGATTCAAACGAATATCGTCGGTCTGACTTTCCTGACGCGCCAAATCCTGCCGCAAATGGCGGAGCGCAAACAAGGCTATATCATGAATCTGGGTTCGATTGCGGCAGCTATGCCTACGAGGGCAGCAACGTGTACGGTGCGACCAAGGCGTTTGTGCGCCAGTTCAGCATGAACCTGCGTGCGGGAATTGGCGGATAAAAACATCCGCGTTACCAACATCGAGCGGGTTTGTGCGGCGGTACCGAGTTTTTCCAACGTCCGCTTTAAGGGGCGATGACGAGCGGGCGGAAAAGGTTTATGAGAACGTCGAATCCATCCAGCCGCAAGACATTGCGGATACGGCTTTAGTAGCTCTATCAGCGTCCGGCGCACATGAACGTCAACTCCATCGAAATCATGCCCGTCGCCCAAACGTTTGCGGTATGAAAGTCATCCGCAATACGCTGCCCGTGCCTGCGCAGGCGAGAGTTTCGAAAAACAAAGCATATCTTTGTTTGCACGGATTAAGTCGTGGTTCAAATAGGCAGATTGGATGGGATGGGTCGTCTGAACGGTGGCACTTGGTTTCAGACGACCTCCGAATCATCTGCATCTTACATAAACACGTTATAATGTAATCCTCTCCGTTCAGAATTTTAAGGTCGTCTGAAAGCCTTTATGAAACACGCAATCAAACAAAAATCCTCGAACAGGCACGCCGTGACGGCGTACAGGTAACCGCTTTGCGCGAGCAGGTGCTCGATATCGTTTTTGCAGCAAAAGCGGCGTGATTAAAAGCCTACAACGTCTTGTCGCAGATGCAGCAGCAAAGCGAGGGCGTGGTTGCGCCGCCGACGGCCTACCGCGCCCTTGATTTTTAGGGCGAGGCAGGGCGTTTTGCACAAAGTGGCGGCGGTCAACGGCTATATTTTGTGCAGCCACGCGCAGCATGAGTGCGACGACCATTGCCACGACCACGAAGAAGCCGAAGCGCACCACAGCGCGTTTATTTTGGTCTGCACCGAATGCGGCACGGCGGACGAACAAACCCCTGAGCCACGAATGGGCTGCACTGCGCGCAGGCGTTGCCGAAAGCGGCTTTGCGCTGAAAAGAAGAACACGTTGTTTTAACTGGAATCTGTAAAAATGTCAGAAGTGAAAAAAACCAAAGTCCACCTGATTTCAGGTTTTTCTGGGAACAGGCAAAACCACCGCGCTCAAAAGCCTGATGGAGCAGAAAGACCCGAACGAAAAATGGGTCATCATCGTCAATGAGTTTGGCGAAATCGGTATTGACGGCGCCGTATTGAGCGACAACGGCATCCCCGTGGCAGAAATCGCCGGCGGCTGTTTGTGCTGTACTGCCGGCGCGCAAATGGGTGTAACCGTGCAGAAAATGCTGCGCGATGCCAAAACCCGACCGCCTGATGATTGAGGCAAGCGGACTGGCGCACGCCGCCAGCGTCATCGACGAATTGAAAGCCAAACCGCTGGACAGCCTTTTTGGAAATCGGTGCTGTCTTTACCGTTGTCGATCCGCGCCAGTTCATCAACCCCGATTACGCGCAGCAGGCATTGTATAAAGACCAAATCGGCATCTGCGACGTATTGGTCGCCAGCAAAACCGATTTATGCACCCCCGAACAGCTTGCCGAATTTCACGACAAAGCGGCAAAACTGTTTCCGCCCAAAGCCAAAGTGGTCGAAGTCCAAAACGCACAACTCGACATCCAATGGCTCGATATTCCCGTCATCGAAAAATCACGCTACCGCCTCAAAGCCCTGCCGACAACACCATGGGCTTCCAGTCGCAAGGTTTCACATTCCCGCCGGACGCGATTTTGACGGCGAAAAATTGACCAACTACTTCAACGACCTGCCCAAATTCACAGACGGCCTCGTCCGCGCCAAAGGCGTGTTCCAAAGTGCTCGGCACATGGGTGTGGCTCAACTGGGTGGACGGGCAATGGGGCGCCAACCAAGTCTCATGGCGCCGCGACTCGCGCTTCGAGCTGATTGCCAAGTCGTTTGACGCGGATTTGATTGAGAAGAAACTGCAAGAGGCTTTGGAGAAATAAGAGGTCGTCTGAAATATTAGAACTTTTAAGGAGTTTTTATTATGGCTGCAACAAATTTTGTAAAACAGAGAATAATACATTTTAGAAAATTAATTGGTAATGGATTAACTTACCGCATCCCACGATTTCAAAGAGATTACAGTTGGACAGTTGAACAATGGGAAGATCTATGGGCAGATATTTTAGTTAGTCTTAGAGATGAAGATTCTGCTCATTATATGGGCTATTTGGTATTGCAATCAGCTGATGATAAAGTATTTGACGTAATAGATGGTCAGCAACGCCTTACAACAGTCAGTTTAATCGTACTTGCCATCCTGAAAAATATACAGAGACTAATTGATGCTGGTAATGATGCTGAAAATAATGAACAGAGACTAAATCAGATACGTCAGACATATATTGGATATTTAGATCCAATTACTTTGATTCCACGCTCGAAATTAACACTTAATAGGAATAACAATGATTATTTCCAAAACTATTTGATTCCGCTGGGCCATTTTGCCCCAAAGAGGGTTTCGAGCATCTGAACATTTGTTACGTAAATCATTTGAGTGGTTTGATAAAAAGTTGGGGAATATTTAAGATCTGATCATGGTAATGAAGGAAAAAGACTAGCTCAATTAGTTGAGAATATTAGTGACAATTTATTTTTACTGTTATTACAGTAACAGATGAATTGAATGCATATAAAAGTCTTTGAAACACTTAATGCGCGCGGTGTTCGATTATCTTCTACTGATTTGCTTAAAAATTATTTATTTTTCAGTCTTGGATAGAGGGCAGGGAAATGACTATGAATTAAGAAATTTGGAAGAAAGGTGGGAGGGAATTGTCAGTAGATTACAATCGGAAAAAATTCCCAGATTTTCTACGTACATATTGGAATGCACGCTATAAACTTGCAAAGGCAATCCGAGTTATTCAAAAATAATCCGGAATCAAGTGAAGGAACGTCAAAAGGTTTTTGATTTAATTCAGTGGAATGGAAGAGGATCTAGATAACTATTTAGCTCTTACTTCTCCTGAAGTTTCAAATTGGAGTCTAGAGGATAAACAATTAGCAAATATATTAAAAAATGTTTAGAGTGAGACAACCTTTTCCTCTGTTATTAGCTGCAAGACGTAATTTTAACAGTTCAGATTTTTACTACATTGTTACGTGCCATAACGGTTATTTCTTTTCGATATAATACGATAGGTGCATATAGTCCTAATGAGCAAGAACGTGTTTATAACAATACTGCTGAAAAGAAATTAGCAGTGGAGAGATAACAGATTTAGCCATGCTTTGGCCACTATTAAAAAACAATATATGTTGAAGATAATCGTTTTAAAGTAGATTTTTTTCTGAGAAGTCAATAAGTACATCTGATGGAAGAGGTAAGAAAATTGTTCGATTCATCTTGTGTGCATTGGAAAAAACAATTATCAGGTCGTGACTACAGATCCTTCTAGCGATAGCTTTAATATTGAGCATATTTTGCCTACAAAATGCCCCTGATGGATGGGGAGGATTTAGTTATGATGAAAGTAGGCATTGGTTGATCGTTTAGGAAATATGACGATATTAAATGTAAGAGTAAATCGAGATATTGGTACCGAGGAATACGTACAAAAACGATCTTATTATGAAAAAATAGTGATTATTATTTAACTAAACGGTTAGCGGAGCAAAATGAAGAATGGACTCCTGAAAAGAATTTCAGCATGGCAAAGCTGGATGGCTAATCAAGCTACTGCAATATGGCGTATAGCTCAGTTAAGTTCATAAGCTATTAATTTTCAGACAACTTCTTGTAAAGAAACCAAGCATGTACCGTTACATCCTCCACCGCCTATTACTCTTGATCCCCACGCTGTTGGGGATTTTGGCGATGACTTTTGCCGTTATCCAATTCGTGCCGGGCGGGCGGTGGAGCAGATGGTGCAGCAGTTGACGCATGGTGCGGTCAGCGGCGAGACGGCGAATGCGACGGCGAACAATATCATGAAAAACGGTAACCGCATCAGTCCGGAAGATTTGGCGGCGTTGAATGCGCTGTACGGTTTCGACAAGCCGCGCGCTGACGCGGTTTGCGGATATGGTGTGTGATTTGCCCGTTTTGATTTGGGCAAGAGTTTTTCCATCATGAAACCGTGTTCGAGCTGGTCAAACAGAAAATGTCGGTGTCGATGAGTTTGGGCTTGTGGACGTTTTTCCTGACTTATCTGATTTGTATCCCGTTGGGCATTGCCAAGGCGGTGCGCGACGGCAGCCGTTTTGATGCGGTAACGGGGATGGTGGTGCTGGTCGGTTATACCATACCGCCGTTTGTGTTGGGTTTGGTGCTGCTGGTGTTGTTCGGCGGCGGCAGCTTTTTGCGTGGTTCCCGCAGGGTGGTTTAGTCGGCGATGATTTTCGATACGTTGTCGTGGGCGGGCAAAATTAAGGATTATCTGTGGCACATGGCGTTGCCGATTACGGCTTCGGTGGCGGGCAGTCTGGCGGTAACGACGGTGTTGACGAAAAATGTGTTTCTTGAAGAAATCCGCCGCCAATATGTCTACCGCCCGCGCCAAGGGTTTGCCAGAAAAGCAGATTTTGTGGAAACACGTTTTCCGCAACGCAATGATTCCGCTGATTACGGCTTCCCCGCCGCCTTTATCGGCGCGTTTTTCACCGGCAGCCTGCTGATTGAAACCTTGTTCTCGCTCGACGGGCTGGGGCTGCTTTCCTACGAGGCGGTGATGAAGCGCGATTATCCGGTGGTGATGGGGACGCTGTATGTGTTCACGCTGATGGGTTTGCTGGCGAAATTGGTGTCGGATATTTCTTATTCGTGGGTGAGATCCGCGCATTCATTTCGGCGGACAGAAATAGGTCGTCTGAAAAATATGTTTCCAAAATCATGACTGATAAACCTTTTCCAAACCATGAAAACACACACCTCAAACCTTTCCCACTTGGCAGGCCTTCAGCAACACAAGCGCGGCTGGTTCGCGTTGCGGGTTTTAGCCGTTTTGTTCGCCGTTGCGCTGCTTGCGCCTTTGTGGAGCAACGACAAGCCCTTGTGGATACGTTATCAGGGCGAATATTATTTTCCGCTGGTGAATGAATACAACGAAACCGTGTTCGGCGGCGATTTCGACACGCCTGCCGATTACCTCGACCCGCTGATACGCGGCAACATCACGTCAAACGGCAATTACGCCGTTTATCTGCCCAATCCCTACGACGCCGATACGCTCAATGATTTCGACACGCAGCCCGACCCTGCAAGTCCGTCCGAAAGGCACTTGCTCGGCACGGACGACCGCGGTCGCGATGTCTTTGGCGCGTTTGGTTTACGGATTCCGCGATTCCCTGTTGTTTGCCCTTGCGCTGACTTTGGTAACGACCGTAATCGGCGTGATCACCGGCGCGGTGCAGGGTTATTTCGGCGGTAGACCGACCTCTTGATGCAGCGTTTTATCGAAATCTGGGGCGGGATGCGGAGCTTATCTGCTGATTATCCTGTCTTCGTTTTTAATCCCAGTTTGCTGATTTTGCTGGTGTTGCTGTCGCTGTTCGGCTGGATGGGGCTGTCGGACTACGTCCGCGCCGAGTTTTTGAAAAACCGTCAGGCGGATTACGTTTTGGCGGCGCGTTCGATGGGCGTGGGCAACCGTGCGATTATGTGGCGGCACATCCTGCCCAACAGCCTGACGCCCGTATTGGCATTTCTGCCTTTCCGTATCTCCGGCGCGGTACTTGCGCTGACCAGCTTAGATTTCCTCGGTTTGGGCGTTCCCGCGTCGCAGGCGAGCTTGGGCGAACTCTTGGCGCAGGGCAAGGACAACTTGGACGCTTGGTGGATAGGCTTGTCCACCGTCGGTACGCTGACGGTTGCGCTGCTTTGCTGGTGATGATAGGGCGAGGGCTTGCGTCAGGGCGTTTGACGTGCGCGCTAGGGGATGAGTATAAGCACGGAGTCTTTGCGGGCGTACATCAATGCGCGACCCGCGCCTTTAGAAGTTTCAGACGACCTCTATAATATTTTACTCACTTCATTTTTAAAAATTTCAATGAATCAAACACACAACACAAATTTCTACGAAATGCTGTCCGCTGCCTGCCATAAAAAACGGCAAAAGGTACTGCGGTGTTCAACGACAAAGAAAAACCACCTACCATGCACTCAAGCGGGAAGTCAGATGCCGTAGCCGCATATCTGCAAAATATGGGCGTCAAGTTCGGCGACAAAGTGGCTTTGGCGGTATCAATTCGCCGGAATTTATCAGCGCCTATTTTGCCGTCTCCGCCATCGGCGCGGTTTGCCGTACCGATGAATACGTTTTGAAAAACAACGAATACGCGTATATTTTGAACGACTGCAAAGCGCGGTTTATGTTTTTGCTTCGGCGGGTTTGCAGAAAGAATTGAAGGGGCTGAAGAAACAGACCCGAGTCGAGAAAAAATCATTTGGATAGGCGAGGCGAAAGCGGCGGACGAAGCCGATGTGCGTTTTGAAGAAGCGCGCCGTTTTTCAGGTGCGCCGATTTTAGCCGCCAGCCGAAAATCGATGATTTGGCGCATATTATTTTACACTTCCGGCACGACAGGCCATCCCAAAGGTGCATTGATCAGCTATGGCAACCTGTTTTCCAGCACCCGAGGGCATCGAGCGCATTTTTAGATTTCCAAACGCGACCGCTGTCGTGTTCCTGCCGATGTTCACAGCTTTACGCTGACGGCTATGGTGTTGCTGCCGATTTATATGGCGTGTTCGATTATTTTGGTGAAATCCGTTTTTCCCGTTCTCCAACGTTTTTGAAACAGGTTTTTGCTCAAACGCGCGACCGTGTTTTTAGGCGTTCCCGCGATTTACACCGCCATGAGCAAAGCAAAAATCGCTTGGTATTTCAGATGGTTCAACCGCGTCCGTCTGTTTATCAGCGGCGGCGCGCCTGGCGGAACAAACCATCCTCGACTTTAAAGCGAAGTTTCCGCGTGCCAAGCTTTTTGGAAGGCTACGGCTTGGGCGAATGTCGCCCGTCGTCGCCGTCAACACGCCCGAAAAGGCAAAAGCCCGCAGCGTCGGCATCGCCTTGCCGGATTGGAAGTCAAAGCCGTCAACGACGAATTGGTCGAAGTGCCGACGGGCGAAGTGGGCGAACTCATCGTCAAAGGCGGTTCGGTCATGCAGGGCTACCTGAATATGCGCGATGCCACGGACGAAGCCATCGTCAACGGCTGGTTGAAAAACAGGGCGATTTTGTCACGATAGACGAAGACGGCTTTATCTTTATCGTCGACCGCAAAAAAAGACCTGATTATTTCCAAAGGACAAAACGTTTATCCGCGCGAAATCGAAGAGGCGAGTTTACAAACTCGACGCCGTCGAAGCCGCAGCCGTCATCGGCGTGAAAGACCAATACGCCGATGAAGAAATCATCGCCTTTATCCAACTCAAACACGGCGAAACGTTAGACGAAGCCGACGTGCGCGCCCATTTGCGTGGCCATTTGGCGAATTCAAAAATCCCCAAACAGATTTACTTTAAAGACGAACTGCCGAAAAAAACGCCACGGGCAAAGTGTTGAAACGGGTGTTGAAAGAGCAGTTTCAAAGATAGTCGGCGTTCAGACGACCTCGGTTTTGCGAGGTTTGAATCAGAGGTCGTCTGAAAAAGCAGACGGCCGATGTTTTGCTAGAGCGTGTTTCTTGTTCATCTCAGATATTGGCTTATTGCTTCGTAAAGATTTCTGCCCGTGCGGCGAGTATTGCTGATTTGATTCCACCCGTTTTCCGTTTTCAGACGACCTCGATACCATGACGAAACCATCGCTGAAATTGAAAACCTAAACGCCTTTTTCCCGGCAAGCAAGTCCTGCACGATGTCAGCCTGACCGTACAGACCGGCAGAAAACTGGCATTGGTCGGCGAGCGCGGCAGCGGTAAAAACCGTGTTGGCGCAGGGGCATTATGCGGCTGAATCCGCTGGTGTCGTTTGAAGGTCGTCTGAAGTTCGACGGCAACGATTTGCTGACCCAATCCGAACGCGCCCTGCAAAAGCTGCGCGGGCGGGAAATCGGCATGGTGTTCCAGAACCGATGACCGCGCTCAACCCCGTGATGCGCGTCGGCGCGCAGGTGCCGAAGTGCTGACCCTGCATCTGGGTTTTGGACAGCAGGCATGGGCGAGGGGCGGTCGAACTCTTGGCGGAAACCGGCATCCGAGGCGGAGCAGAAGGCCTTTGCCTACCTTCCAGCTTTCCGGCGGACGGCGGCAGCGGGCAATGATTGCGATGGCGGTTGCCGCCGAACCCAGCTCCTGATTGCCGACAGACCGACCACCGCACCTTGGATGTCGCCGTGCGAGCTCAGTTCTTGATTTGTTGGCGCGTTTGCAGCGGGCGCACAACGCTGACCATGCTCTACATCACCCGACCTGAGACCTTGTCCGCCGCTTTGCAGACGACGTCGCCGTGATGCGCGGCGGACGCGTATCGAAAACGGGATGCAGCGGCGGAGGTGTTCGCCCGTCCGCAACACGAATACACGAAAATGCTGTTGAACGCGATTGCCGCGCGCGAGGTCGTACCTTTGGCGGACAACCCGCCACCGTCTTGCAGGCGGGCAGCTTTCCGTCGCCGTCAAAGAAACGGCGGGCTGGTTCAAAAACGCAGCAAAACCCTGCTGGAGCGGTTTCCTTCGATTTGAAAGCGGGCGAAACGCTGGGCATCATCGGCGAAAGCGGCTGCGGTAAAACCACGCTGGTAAAAAAGCCGTGATGCCTGTATCGACGCGGAAGGTCGTCTGAAAATCAACGGCGAAGCCTGGACGCGCGAATCAAGGCGCGACATCCAAATGGTGTTTCAAGACCCGTTCGGCGCATTCAACCCGCGCATGAACGTCTTTGATATCGTTTCCGAAGCCCTGCGCGTCCACGAACCCGATTTGTCCCGCGCAGAAATGCGGCAGCGCGTGCAAGACGTATTGCGGCAGGTCGGTCTGCCCGAAGATGCACTCGAACGCTATCCGCACGCACTTTTCCGGCGGACAACGCCAGCAGCTCGCCATCGCCCGCGCCATCATCGTCCGCCGAAAATTCTTGTTTTGGACAGACCGACCAGCGCGCTCGACGTACAATGGCAGCAACAGATTCTGGAGCTGCTCGCCGATTTCTGGAAAAACACGGTCTCAGCCTCATCATCATCAGCCACGACCTCGCCGTCATCCGCGCCCTGTCGCATCGTGTGATGGTGTTGAAGACAGCAAAATCGTTGAAGAGGGGCGACTGCGAGCCATGTTGCCAACCCTTCCAGCGATTACGCGCCATCTGATGAGCTTCAGGGCAGGCTGACCGTTTGGGCGGGGCGTCTGAAAAACATTAGCCAATCCCGATGGCAACCTTACCAAAAAGCTATTACACTTTTTGCGACGCCGGGAATTTTTCAGCCCCAAAGCCCTATCACTGCACAACATCTGATTCAATTTGACACAAAAAGGAAAAAACTCATGAGGCAGCGAACTGATTATCCACACCACCGATGCAAATTTCGAACAAGACGTTTTTGAAATCCGACGTCCCCGTATTGCTCGACTTCTGGGCACCTTGGTGCGGCCCTTGCAAAATGATCGCTCCGATCTTGGACGACATCGCCGCCGGAATTTGAAGGCCGTCTGAAAGTCGTCAAACTCAACATCGACGAAAACGAAGCCACTCCGCCAAATTCGGCGTGCGCGGTATCCCGACGCTGATGGTGTTCAAAAAAACGGCGAGCGTTGCTAGCAAAGTCGGCGCATTGGCAAGGTCAATTGACCGCGTTTGTAAACGCTTCTTTAGCTTAAGTTTCAACAACGCAAAGGTCGTCTGAAAATGTTCAGACGACCTTTTTGTATGTTGGATTTTTAGGGAAACGGGATGCTTTGCCTGTTCTCTTCTTTATCGTTCGAGGGATTTTCGGCAAACGGGCATTTGCCCGATTAAATTCGCTTTAATCTGCGCCAAAAAGGTCGTCTGAAAACCTAGTATCGGGTTTTCAGACGACCTTTCATCATGTACGCCTTGTTTGAACATTTATTCCTTGCGTTGCAAAAACGGCGGCGAAGAATCCGTCGGTTTGGTGTTTTGCCGAATCGAGACGCAGGTATTTGCCGGTGTTCAAATCAATTTTCAAAGCGGCGAGCAGCTCGGCGCAGTCGAGCAGTTCGTATTCCGGGTGTTCTTTCAAAAAGCGTTCGACCTGCATTTCGTTTTCTTCGGGCAATACGCTGCAAGTGGCGTAAACCAGCCTGCCTTGCGGTTTGACCAGTTTGGCGGCGGCATCGAGGATGCTGTGTTGCTGCTCAAAAAGTTTGGCGACGGTTTCCGGGCGATTGGCGGTATTTGAGGTCTGGGTTTGCGGCGCAGTGTGCTAAGCGGAGCAGGGGGCATCGACAAAAACGCGGTCAGCTTTGCGATCAGGCGGGCGATGCGGCTGTCGTGTTCGCTGCTGCTGATGCGTTCGGGGTGGATATTGGTCAGTCCGGCGCGGGTCATGCAGGGCTATGGGGTTGGCAAGGCGTTTTTCGGCGATGTCGAAGGCGTAGATTCTGCCTTTTGTTTGCCATTTGCGCGCCGACGGCGAGGGTTTTGCCGCCTGCGCCGGCGCGAAATCGACGATGATTTCGCCGCGTTTGGCACCGACAAGCAGGGCGAGGACTGGCTGCCTTCGTCTTGGACTTCAAGCGTGCCGTCTAAAAACAATTCGTGTTTTGTTGAGGGGCAATTTTGTTTTCAGGCGGATGCCCCAAAGGGGAATAGGGCGTGGCTACTGCATCAGGGGCTTTCGGCTTGAAGCAGGGCAGCACTTTGTCGCGTCTGGCTTTGAGCGTGTTGACGCGGATGTCGAGCAGCGCGGCTTGGTTGATGCTGCGGCCGAGGCGAGGATTTCTTCGTCGCTGTTATGTTTTTGCAGTTGCTCCACCAGCCATTGCGGCAATTCGGCGGCGGTATGGAGGTCATCTGAAAATTCGGTTTTGCGTGCTTTGAGGGCCGCTGAGGAACTCGGTTTTCTTCTTCGTCAGAGCAGGGTCTTTGATTTGGCTGATGTTGGTGCTTCTGCCGAGGACGAGCGCGGCAAGCGCGGCTTTGCGCAGCTGGGCATGCGGGCGGCGCAGGACGGCACTGATTTTTGATAATGGCGCAGGGCGGCGAAGGCGGTTTCGGCGATTTCGTGGCGGTCTTGCCTGCCGAGTTTTTGTGTTCGCGGAAGTAGGCGGACAAAACGGCATCGGCAGGCTGTTTGAAAAGTCAGCATGTCAGCCAGCACTTTGGCGGTATGGTCGAGTTGGATCAGGGTCATGGTGGGGGTTCGCAATCGGGGAAAGGCTTGGATTATACTGGAAAGGTCGTCTGAAAAACGTTGAATCGGGTTTCAGACGACCTTCATGATGCGTTCGATTTCATGCCGAGCCGTCGGGGCGCAATTCGAGTTTGGCGATTAAGCCGCTTTCGATTTGGCGGACGTCTCGGTCGGACAGGGGTTTGCGCCTCGGCGACGCGGGCAGGGGCAAGGTATGCCATGCGGTCGATGAGGTGGTAGCGTGCGCCCTCTGTGGTCGGATATGCCGACCAATCTCGGATAAAGACGCCGCGCCAGCAGTATGGGTTCAGCGGGGCTTCGGCGGAATCTGCGCCGACTGGGAAAAAGCCGATGCCGCGTATGATTGAGGGCGGGTTGCGGCGCGTCGGGGAGACGGTTTTGCCGCAGGGTTTCGCTGCCTTCGGGGGATTGAAGCAGGGGTGAGTTGGCGGGGCAGTTTGGCGGCTTTGGCGGCGAGGGTGTCTTTAGGATTGAGTCCGCACAGGTCTGCGGATTTGCCGCTGCCGCTGCCGTAATATCTGCAGGTCAGTTCTGATATGATAGGGTTTGCCGTTGATGGAGGCGATGAAATCGGCGGCGCCTTGCGTGAGGTCGTCTGAAAACACGGGCAGGTTATAGGCGTGCAATTCGGCATGCGGCGCATGGGCGAACCAAAAATGCGAACAGGCGTTCGGCGTAGATGCCGAGTCGGTTGCCGAAGGGGGCGTGTTCGGCGAGATAGTCATCTAAGGCGGTGGGATTGCCGTCCAAATCAAAGATAGCAGAAGCCGCGTTCACCCCAATAGCGCGCGGACACTCATCTGCAGCCGCTTTGCCAAAGCGGCGGGGCGGTCAGCAGGGTGGCGAGGGCGCGGACGGACGGGTTGGTGAGTTTCCACCATAGGGCATCTAGGGCGTAGTTCATGGGGCGGTGCGGATGTCGGGAAGGTGATGGATTTTATAATATTGAGCATGAAGTTGAAACCTGTAAGCCGCTGTACCGTCTAGGCAGCAATTGTTTTTCCCCTTCAAGATATAGTGGATTAACTTTAAACCGGTACAGCGTTGCCTCGCCTTAGCTCAAAGAGAACGATTCTCTAAGGTGCTGGAAGCACCAAGTGAATCGGTTCCGTACTATCTGTACTGTCTGCGGCTTCGTCGCCTTGTCCTGATTTGAGTTAATCCACTATATTGAACAAGTTGGCAATCAGGGCGGTAACGTTCTCCCTGATTAAAAGGTCGTCTGAAAACGCTTTGGCGAGACTTGCTATCGGTTTTCAGACGACCTTTGTTTTGAAAACGGTTGTTATCCGTTCGGGTTTGTGTTGAAGGTTTTGCAAACGGATTGCTTGGGGAGAGGTGGCTAGTTGCTCAACACATCGTGTTTTTAGTTAAGACATATTGATAGACTCTTCTACCGCCGCTTCGTCATAGCTTTTGCCAAAACGCTTTTTGTAGCCCAAGTCATAGAGTTTGACGTGGTGTTCTTCTGAAATCTCGACGCCTACGTTTTCCAAACACGACTTGGCGCAATGCAGATGGCAGCCGTCGATGACCAGCATCGGCCTGCCGGACTGCGCTTTGCGTACTAAAGGTGCGACTTTGCCTCCCACGCCGGAAATGCGACATTTCAAATTCGCCGGCGTGATCGAGTGCTACGGCGGTATTGTTGGCAAGTTGCGCTACGTCAGAACATCCGGAACAGGAATAAATCAACGGAAGTTCGCTGCGGTTGGGCATTTCTAATTTCCTCTTTAGACTGTTTCATTTTGTATGTGTATTTTAATCCATCAATAATCGGTAAAAGCACGCTCAGATTGAAGCAGGCCTGACAAAAGTGGTCGGATTTTCGCCATGCCGGGTTGGATTCGATGCCTGAGGTCGTCTGTGAAAAATATTCTAGCAAAACTTGCTGTCGGTTTTCAGACGACCTTTTTCTTCGAGCTGGGCTATGCTTTGTCCTCTTCGTTTTCCACCGCTTTGGGCGGAACGGGTGCGAACCAGCCGACCAGAAGCGAGCAGCACGCCGACGATGATGAAGGAGGCGATGCGGGCGATGCCGCCGCTGTTGGAAGCTCGATGAGGAAGAGCTTGACGACGACAATCGCCATCAGCGCCGCGCGTTATCCAGAAGGGGCGCAGTTTGCGACGGTTGCCGTACACCATCAGGGATGATGGCGGTCACTGCCCACACGACGGAGAGGCTGGCTTGCAGACCGAAGGATTGGAGCATGATGTCGAGGCGCCAAGTGATGCCGTCGTAGAAGTGCTACAGGCGCATCACGCCCGCGCTGATGACCATGAATGCGAGGGCGGCGACGCCGGCGCGTTCACACGGCGGTATTCTGCAGGCAGGGCTTCGGGCAGGGACTTCAGGGCAAACCACAGCATTCCGGCGCAGGCGAGCTCTAGCGGGTTAAGCAGCGCAGGATATACGGCAACGGCGCGGGTTGGAACGGCGTGAGAAGTTCGTCCATATCATCCACTCTGCAGGCGGCAAGGGCGGCTATCGGTAGGGCGAAAATGCTGATAGGCGGCTCGATGTCGTCTGAAAAGCCGCGTTGCCGCTGGGTATGGAGGACGACCCATGATAAGCGGTACGGCAAGCCACGAGAGCTGCGACCAAACGCCGTCGAGACGATCGCCGACATACATTCCTGCCGAAAAGCGACCAAAGGATGCCGAGCATGATGATGTTGAGTTTGTGCAAGTCGATAGGCGTATTGATTCGGCGGTTATTCAGGATGACGAAGTTCAACACGGTAGCGGCGGCAAGCGGCAGGCTGCGGCGGCCATCCATAGGTGTTCGAGGTGATAGCCGATGAAGTGCAGCTGCAAACAAAGGCATGAATGCCAAGGTCGTCTGAAAAAGCTCTTTCCAGTTCAAACGGTTGGCAAGCAGCAGCAAGGTGGTGAATATCGGCAATGCCCAAAGCTCGATAAACAGGGTTTCTTCGCCCGTCCATTGGGTATGGTGGCGAAGCCGCCCAACATCAGGGCGATAACGAGGATAGCCCAGCCCGCAATCTGCGAGAACAGGAGGTTGGTCTTGTGTGTCTTGGTTTTCTGATGCTTCGGTTTGGACGCGCGAATATTGCAACGCGTAGGCTGCGGCAAACAGCAGCGCGCGGCGGCGAAAAAGATGCACAATGTGTCAGGAAGCCGTTGGGTTCATCATTAATCAGAGGCTTGGAAGATCAAAATAAAGATTGCATTGCCCAAGGCGAATGTACGGAACACGTCCGACTTGCCTTTTGCCTCGGCAGAACGCCCAAAGCCGCCACCAAAGCAGAGAAAACGATGATGCTGCCGCGTTCCGCGAAAAACAGTAAAGGCAGGAGGGATGTGAGAGCAGGGCGGCGCGAGAGGTTGCGCTTAGCGTGTGTTCCCAGTGTGCCGAGCCTTTACGGCGGTAGAGATGCCATTGCAGGTAAATTGCCGCGCCGCCGAACAGGGTCAGCAGGGTGGTGAACCATTGACCGTGCAGGATGGTGGATTCTCCCTCCTGATAACCGCTCAGTTGGGTCAGCGCCGCCAGCAGATAAAACGACGAGCGCACCCAAAACGCATATGCGGACGCTGTTGGCGCAGTCCGAAGAAATACACGAGCGCGGATTCTACCGTCCACAGGATGACGGTGTTGCCGCGTTCAAAGTGAAGCGGAACGGCGAGCGTGAGGAAAAGCAGCGACAGGGCAACAAACGCCTGACGCAGGATATACAAACCCTGTTGCCGTTTCAGCATCAGCGCGGCAAGTCCGTAAACGGCGGCGAAGCCCAGCGCGGAGAATGCGTCCGCAGACGGCCAGTGTTCCACCATGCGGTATTGCAGTCCGGACGCCGCCGCCATCGTGCCGAACAATAAAAGTATGGTCGAGGACGCGTGGACGCGCAGGCCGTGGGAGCAGATGCTGTTCCAAATTTCTTCCAGCGTCGCATTGTCGGCAACGGGCGCGAGTGTGTCTTCGCGGTTTTCCGTCAGCTTGCGGCGGGCAAACAAATAGGCGATGAAGGTGTAGAGCAGCCGTAGTGGTAAATCAGGAAAGGCTCGGTGGTGGCGAAATGCTGCGGCGTATAGCTTTGCATGCCCCATAACGCGGCGATGGAGAACGTTCGGCGAAACCCGTCAGGTTCAGCGGCCGCCATGCCTTAAACCAAGCAATCGCCGCTACGCCTGCGTTGAGCAGGGAAAGGTAGGAAAAACAGCACCAAATAATTGCCGCTGCCGTCCGATGTCAGGGATGGGCGCCGCCGAGACCGCCGACCAAGGCAACCTGCGCCATAATCTGCGCGTTTTGCCTGATCGCCAGCAACGCCATTAATACGACCATCGCCACCATCAGCACAAACACGATCGGCGCGGGCAGCAGCGGATGCAGTTTCAACGCCGCCAAAGAGGTCAGATACATCACCGCCACGCCGAAGCCTTGCAACACCAAGCCGTATTCGCGTTTGCGGCTTTGCAGCTTCCAGCCGCCGATGACCGCCGCCAGACCCGCGCCTGCCACGGTCAGGTAACGCATTTCCACCGGCACATAAATCCGTTCGGAGGCATAGCGCAAGAGGAACGCCAAGCCGAGGAAGAGCACCACGATACCGGGTTTTCAGCAGCGGATTTCCGCGCAGGAACCAAGCAACAATGGGATTTTCGGAGAATTTGAAATCGAAACCTTCTTCTTTGCGGATAACGGTTTCACGAGAATCTGCGTCAGCGTTTTCAGATATATTTTCAGACGACATCGGCACTTCGTTTTTCAGACGACGTTTTGCAGGATAGGGCGCGTCTTGTTTGCGTTCGTCTTCTTGAATAGCGGAAACTTGGGCAGGGTGTTTCGACGCTGTCTGCGCTACAGAGCGAGGTTCGGGCTGCACGGAAGGTTCGGCGGAAACAGGGGGAACAGGTGTAGAAAAAGAGGGGGTGGCAACCGGTTCGATGTGCGGCTCGACAGGCGCATTGTCCGCAGTTGCAACAGGTTCAACCTTCTCATGAAGCGGCGCAGGGGTCGTCTGAATATCGTCGGCATGTTCGGACAAAAACAGCACGCAGTTTCCGCGCCTGCCCGACTTCTGCTTTATCATGAACGGTTTCATGTTCCAAAGCCGTCAAACGCAGTTTCAGCAACTCGATTTCTTTTTCCAGGTTTTGCAGTTTTGCATCATGTTCTTCCTGACGCGGTTTGCCGAGTTCCCGTGCAAACAACCATAAAATAGAGCCGAAAATGACGCCGACGGTCATTTCGTCAAGAAAATAGCCAATGAGGATGGGAATGAGTAGGCAGAAATACTGCATAAAACACCTGTCCGATAACGGTAAAAATATGCCAATTGTAGCATTCTTGTCATGAGAAGGATGTATAGAAGGCGTAACGGTAGGAAAAAGCTGTTGTACAGTAAGCAACATTGTATTTGCAGAATTAATTTACGGTACAAGGTCGTCTGAAAAGCGAGGTGGATTTCAGACGACCTAGTCGATGAGTTTCGTCCTGCTGTTTATCATGAATATAGGCTTTATATCGTGAAACCGGGCGCAAGTCCTGTGAACTTTTGCCATGCTGATACGGACTATTTATTATAGGCGTTAGCTTCGATAGGGTACGGTTTGTCTAGCCACCAATTCTCAAGGCTTTTTGATACCCATATTTTTCGAAAAGAAAATCTAATGCCTCATTAACCCAACCATGCTTTGGGTTTCCCGCCAATTTGTCTCCTCTCTTCGTGGGAGGAGATTGAGGATGCTGAAACCCAACCATTTTAGGATTCGACCAATTTGTTCCTCTCCTTATTAGGGTTTCAACCAATTTGTCCCCTCTCCCCGTGGGAGAGGGTTAGGGAAGAGGGCAGTAAGCCTGAGAGCTTACATTCAGGTTTCTAGGGTTTCGCATCTTCTGAAAGGTCGTCTGAAAGGTTGCCCCGTCAAGAGGCTCGCACGCTGAAAACGAGCGAAGCAAATTTCGCCAACACGGCACGCTAAAACCTTTTCAAAAAGGAAAATACAATGAAATTCAATCAAATCCATTTATTGTGTATTGCCGCAGCCTTGGCGCTTGCCGCCTGTAAAAACACAGAAGTTCCGTTAAACAGTCAAGTTGAATTGCCTGGAAACATTTACGCAGGATACGGCGGCGAAGGGCGATGCGGACATCGGGGCGTGGTGGCAGCAGTGGAACGATCCGGTGTTAAGCGGATTAATCGCGCAGGGTTTGGCGCAGGGGCATGATGTGAAAATCGCTGTCAGCCGTCTGAACGAAGCCCGTGCCGTGGCGGGGGCAGCGCGTGCTGATTTGGGGCCGACCATCCGGACTGAGCGGCAAGGCGGGGGCGAGTACAGCAAAATGGATAACCCGCTCGACAGCAATGCCAGAGCGTTGCTCTCGCGTTATCCGCAGGCCTCGTCTTTAAACGGCGATACCATCGAGGTCCACAGGCACCAGTATGTACGGGCGGACTGACCGCTTCATGGGGCGCGGATATTTTTGTAAGAAACGCAGCGATGCCGATGCCGCCCGTTATGCCGCACTCGGACAACAAGAGCTGGCATATGGCGCGCAAATGTTGGTGGCAGGCGTGTGCCGACAATTGTTCAAAGCGCGTGCGGCACAGGGCCGTCTGAAAACCGCCGACCAAACCGTTGCTACCTTGCGGCGGATGGTGCGCTATATCGAAGGTCAGTTTAAGGCGGGACATGTCAGCAGCTCTGAAGTGAACGAGGCGAAAGTGCAACTGACCTCGGCGGAAGCCAAACGCGCCACGATAGGGGCGGAATGCGCCGCTTATGTGCGAGTATCGCCGTGTTGACCGGCAACGTGCCGCAGACGTTTACGCTGCCCAGATCGTCTGCCGATGTGTTGGCGCGCCAACCCTCCGCACCGGGCGGGCAGACGCCCGCAAGGTTTGCTGGAACGCCGCTGTCACCTGCGCGCGCAGGCGGCGCAAGTCAATACCTATGCCGCCAAATTCGCCGGTGCAGAAAGCCGATTTGCTGCCGCGCTCACCATCAGCTTTATGGGGCAGGGGGCAGGCCGCATCGTGTGGACGGCGACCGTTCACTGACCGGCTGGGCAGAGTTTTGTTGTCGGTGGGTATACAGACGCCGCTGTTTACCAACAGCCGCATCAAAGCCAACATCAAAGCTGCCGACGCACGCCTTCAGACGGCATTGCTGGAGATGCGACAAACGACTCACAGCCGCGCTGGGCGAAGTGGACGAGCGCATATCAGGCGATGGAATCGCTCAAGCCGTCAAACCGAACTGACTGCAAACCGCCCATAATCAGGCGGCACGCCATGCTGCCGATACGGATGTTCCGCAACGGCAGCACGCTGGGATGTTGCCCTCAAAGCTATCGCCGAAGAATAGTGCAGAAAACCTGATTGCGGCGCGGCTGCAGGAGGCGCAGATGCTGGTGTCGCTGTATGAGGCATTGGGCGGCGGCTGGTCGAAATATAGTGGATTAACTTTAAAACCAGTACGGCGTTTACTCGCTTGCCGTACTATCTGTACTAATCTGCAGCCTTCGTCGCCTTGTCCTGATTCGATTTAATTCACTATAGCAAAAAGGTCGTCTGAAAAATTTCAGACGACCTGGGTTAATAGAAAAATTGAAAATTTCCTGATCATCGATATAGATAAGGTTGCCAATTAAAAGGTTAGTGGGTATAAGACTAAATTTGTGCTGTGAGAAGTGGTGATGAATCGATGTAACTGTATTTAGTTAGTGATGTTGTTGAAAGCGGAAGGATTGGTAAGCTTCATGAGGATGATCAAGAAGATATTTGCCAAAGAAATCAAAGACTTTGTATTAAACCTATGAAACTTCTAAAAATCAAAAATATTTTTAGATACTTATGAAAATATAATATTCTCGTTCAGAAAATAAAAATAATAGGCATGCAGATAAATTTTTGAGAACACAAATGTCAAATCTATGAGTTTTAAATGATTTGTTTTCAAAATTCTCAGTATTGATGACTGGATAAATTTTGCTAGAAAAGTACAATTGGCTATGTGAGAAGAACTCTTCAATATATGTATTTAGAAAAATAATGTTTTTATCTATGTGAATGATCAGGGAGTATACTTCATTTTGATATCTGTTTGTTGAATTATTGGTTTATATAAATTTTGATTGATTTTTGATGTATGTGGGCATGGGTGCAAGGATATTTGGGGATTAGCGGAATATACCTGAAGAAGCCAAAAGTAGGATTGGTAAACAAAAGCCTGAACATTATATTCAGGCTTTTGAGTTGATCGACCTGGGCTCGAACCAGGGACCTGCAGGATTAACAGTCCGTCGCTCTGCCGACTGAGCTATCAGAATGGGGTGCATTATATCGTCTGAGTGTCAATATTATTTTTTCAGATGGAGCGTAGTAATATTACAAATATTTGAATGTTAAAGTATTTATTTTTGTGAATAGTTGTGTTTGGAAACCAATATAGTACAAATGGCAAATAGGCGTAGTTGGCCTGTCGGGATGCTATTTATTATCCCTAATGTTTGGCGTTAACTAAGTTTGCCATTGCGGAACTCTTGGTGTTGCATTACAGCGCCGTTATGGGCGTATGTGGTAGACGTCAATCGTTTGGTGTAGCTGGAATTGCATCAGTTGGCTGCAGCTTAGAGTATAGGGGTCTGTCCGCTTCCGGCTGTTGTCGCTGTAAAGATCTTGTGCAGTATATTGATCGCCGCGTTTGTTTTCAATTGACGGTGGTAGCCACCCTTGACAGCGCTGTTGCTGGGATTGCCGTGTGTATCGAAAATAAGTCACGATTTGTTCGTCAATAATATTGATACCGCCAGTGTTGTTTTGGGGGCGGTTTAATGTCTAAGGCAATCGGGATGTTGATGGAAGTGCCGAGTCCGACATGGTGTCCGATACGGTTCTATGCCTAAACCTATGGACATGCCGGGCGTGCGGCGGTGCAGGCGCAAGTGCGGAAGAGAGGAGGATGAGGGGAATTGAGGTTTCATGGCATTTTCCTCGCTATGAGTATGAACCTGATTGCAGACAGTAATGGAAAAGGCGTGGTTTTTGTATCGGATGGGCAATGACATGAGTGGATTAAATTTAAATCAGGACAGAGGCGACGAAGCCGCAGACGGTACAGATAGTACGGAACCTGATTCACTTGGTGCTTCAGCACCTTGAAATCGTTCTCTTTGAAAACTAAGGCGAGGCAGCGCCATGCTGGTTTCAAAGTTAATCCACTGTATTGCAAACTAAAGCCGCATATGGTGGCTTTTCTTATTAAGATATATCGTTTTATTCAGTTGAGGACGTTAGCTTTGATTAAGGTGGGAGAAAGAAGCATTAAGGCTGTATGGATAATAAGGATATCGGCGTATGGCGGTATGAAGTCAGGAGAAAATCTGCGATATAGCATATATATAGTGTAGAATGCTGTTCAGACGACCGCTTCAGACGGATTTTTCTCGCAAAGTAAAAGGTTAAGAATATTTGGATATTCGCTCCTATTTAATCGATAACGGATTCTGGACAATGAAAACCTTGAAATTGCAAAATGCACGGTTTGGGCAATGATTTTATGGTGGTAAAACCGGTATCGGGCAGGATTTTGATCCGTGGCTGCGCCGCTTGCCAGATGGTCCGAGCCGTTTTAGGGGTGGGCTCGAATCAGTTGCTGTTGAGTGAAAAACCGTCTTCCGATGCGGTGGATTTCCGTTATCGTATATTCAATGCGGACAACAGCGAGGTGGAGCAGTATGGCAACGGTGCGCGCTGTGCCGATTTGTAGCGGATAAAAGGCTGACCGATAAAAGAAATTTTGGTGAAACAGCTAAAGGGTGTGATTATTCCCAAGTTGTTGGATAATGGTTTTGGTTACCGTGAGATATGGGCAAACCGCGCTTTCACGTCGTCTGAAATCGTTTGTGCGGTTCCTGGCGAAGCGGATGATGCTTTGACGCATATGGTGATGGTCAGTCTGGAGACGGTGCAGGTCAGTTAGTGTGAATATGGGCAATCCTCATACTGTGATCGTGGTGGAGGATGTACAGACTGCGCCGTGGCTCATGAGGTGAAAGCCATTGGAGTCGCACGAACAGTTTCGGAACGTGTCAACGTCGGCTATACGGATTGTCGATAGGAATCTATCCGCCTGCGCGTATTTGAACGCGGCGTGGGTGAAAACGCAGGCTTGCGGTACGAGGGCTTATGCGGCTGTGGTTGCGGGCGTCCGTTTGGGGCTGTTGCCCGGAAGGTGTGCCTGTGAAGGTTTCGCTGCGGGCGGGGGATTTGTTTATTACTTGGTCGCATGGTGAGGACGTTTTGTTGGCCGAGCCTGTTCAAACGGTTTTTGAAGGCGAGTTGCAGTATTCATGATTTGGACAATTTGGATTTTCTCGCCGTTGTTGCTTATGGACTGGTTTTGGATTGATTTTCCGCGCTGAAATGTTCCAGTGGTTTTGGGCTTCGGTTGTGTTGTGGCTGGGTGTGTCGATTTTGGGATCCGTAGCTTTTTGCGGGAATGTGGGATTACTCATGTTGGTCCGTTGTTTGTCGCATTTTTATCTGACTTTTGCCAGTGTGTTTTTCTTTGCTTTTCATTGGAAAAGCAGGCGGATGACTGGTTTTGGCAGGCGGATTTACAGCATCCGTTTTGTAGGCGTGTTTTGCCGTCAGCAATGTATTGATGACTGGCTCTGTGTCGATTGCCGCGATATTGTATTTTCTGATGCCGGGGGCGTTCTTTGGCTTTTACGTTTCGGCTTTGTTGAAACTGCGCACGCGCACTCAAGCCTGTTTATTGGTTTATTTTGCAGTTTGTCATGATGGCGGTTTTTATCTGCACCGCAAAAGTATTGACAAGCAGTCGCGGCGGTGTTCAGTAAAAGCGCAGCTCAGACTAGGGCTGGCTGATGGCTTTTAGGTCATGCAGACTTTAGTCACGGGGGCGATAGTCAGGAAATCGGACTTCGATAGGACGCATCAAGCCAAACAACCAAAAGTTATCAAATAAAAGAAACATTCGATATTGCTTTTCAGACGACCTGTCTTTTAATATACAGGTCATATCACATCAAAATCTGGAGTGAAAATGAAGATTGCAAACAGCATCACCGAGCTGATCAGCAACACGTTGGTCAGAGTTAAACCGTCTGACTGAAGGTTTGAAAGCCGAAAGTCACCATCAAACAGATTTTTCAATCCCGGCGGCGAGCGTGAAGAGACCGCATCGCCGAAGCGATGGTTGAAACCGCCGAAAAAGCCAGGCAAAATCGGTAGGGATACCGTAATTGTGGAAGCGACCAGCGGTAATACGGGTATCGGTTTTGGCAATGGTGTGCGCGGCGCGCGGCTACAAACTGGCAATCACGATGCCTGAAAGCATGAGTAAAAGAACGCAAAATGCTGCTTCCGTGCGTTCGGTGCGGAATTGATTTTTGACACCTGCGTCCAGAAGGTACGGCGGGGGCGGTTGCAACACAAGCCTTGGTGGACGAACACCCCGATACTTATTTCATGCCGCGCCAGTTCGATAACGAGGCGAACCCGCAAATCCACCGCAGAAACGACCGCCGAAAGTTTTGGCGCGATACGACAATAAAGTCGATATTTTTGTGGCGGGTGTCGGTACGGGCCGGTACAGTTACGGCGTGGGCAAGTGTTGATATAAACCCAGTCAAAGTCGTTGCCGTCAGCGAAACTTCTCCGGTTTTAGAGCGGTGGTGAAAAGGTCCGCACCGATTCAAGGTATTGGTGCGGTTTCATCCCTACCGTGTTTGAATACGAGTATATGCAGCGTTTCCCAAGTTCCGAACAGAAGCGGCGTTTGAAACCGCCCGCGCGATGGCGGAAAGAAGGTATTTTGGTCGGTATTTTCTTCCGGTGGCGGCGGTATGGAGCGCTGCAGCTTGCCAAACAGCCTGAAAATGAAGGCAAACTGATTGTCGTGCTGCTGCCTTCTTATGGCAGGCGCTATCTTTCTACGCCTCTGTTTGCCGATTTGGCATAATAGGGTTGGGAGAAAATGAAAGTGATGAAAAAGACCGCTTCAGCGGTCTTTTTTGATCTTACCGCACGTAGTGTGGCTGCATGGATTTATAGTGGATTAACTTTAAATCAGGACAAGGCGACGAAGCCGCAGACGGTACAGATAGTACGGCAAGGCGAGGCAACGCCCGGCTACTGGTTTAAAAGATTAATCCTACTCGCTCTCCCATATCGTGTAAAGATTGGAATGTAAGGCGAAAGTTGTTGTAATTCAGTCAACAGAAAAGTCAGATTGATAGGGAATTTGGTTATCTGGATAATCCTGATTAGTAGATGGTCGAACATGAAAAAATATATATCTTATTTGCGTTGGCGGCACTTGCGGTTGGCCAGACCATTTATGTCCCAAGCTTGCCAAGAAGTACCTGTCCGTCCAGACTAATGTTAAGCCTAATGTTAAAACGACTAAAGGGTGAAAAATCTGCGGCGTTCAGTTTGAAAGCTACTTCACGTGGAGTGATGTTTCAAAAATCCGTGATGAGACGACGCGTTTTGAGCTATATCAGATAGCCAAGGAAAAATGACCAAGGTTCAAGCTGCGATATCTGAACAAGTTCCAGTATCGCAGACTTGTCGGCCGTAATGTCGTGGATGACCTTGGCGTATGTGAGGTTTATCTGCGCGTTCTGCCGTTGATAGCCCAACGAGGCGAAAATCAATACCGAATCAATCAAGCTGTATATCACGACGCCCTGCGCGGATATGGCATGGCAACGCTGGAAAATGTGGGTGACCGACCTTCTAATCGGCGTTACCAACTGCACTGGTCAGAGTCATGAACATGACTCCGTTGAAATAGGTTCTCATTTCAAACAAAAGGTCGTCTGAAAATTTTCAGACGACCTTTTGTCACATCTTTCGATATTTATGATGTTTTACGCAGCGGCTTCTCGGTTGCCAGTGCCCTTTACGCTCTTTGATGTGTCTTCCGTCAGGTAAGTTTTCATCTGGCTGTACACCAAAGTAATGACAGCAATGTCATCGCTTCGAATCCCAAAGGACCCAGCAAATCGGAATGCTGTCGATGGGAGCTGAGAGTAAACCAATGTACGCCGACGATAATGTCATGCCAGCGCGTCTGGGCAGAGTATTGATAGAGGTCCCAAAGATAATACAGCGCATACAACTGGCGTACGATGCGGTTCGCCCAACCCTGCCTGCAAAACGGGCGAGTTTATTGAGAAAACCCGTTTTATCAAATTGCGCTGCTGAATTTGGGGATAAAGTTTTCCGGATCGGAAGACTGGGTGTGTATTTTCTTCGGAATGTTTCATGACTAAGCCTCCACAGTAATTGAGTGGGAAGGGTTTGCCGTAATGCGGGCGAAAGTATAAAACGTAGTAGGCGAAAAGGAAATGTCAGTATAGTGCAGTTTTGTGATAGGTGCTGAAGAGGTCGTCTGAAACATGCCGATCGCAGGCGTTGAGATGTAATGTTTTGCAGTTCGATTTATATTCCGAATTTTGTGGTTGTTGGATTATAAAAATAATATTTATTTCTATTTATATATTATAAAAACAAAGATATTAAGATGGTATTTCAGGGCATGAAAGCCATATGGAGAGTTGCCGAACAGCAGTTGAAGCAGTATTGGTTCAATTATTAATGGATAGTGATGTTTTGATTATTGGTACAGTTTATGATGTTTTTGGTAAAATTTATTAGATTGTTTATATTAGACTATTTCAAAATCGGATAAAACAGGTAAATTATAGTTTATGTAACTCGATGTAATTTGAGTTATTGGTTTTGAGCTGATAAAAATACAGAGGAGCTGGCTATGCGAAATCAAACCGCGTCTATCTTTTGGAGATTCCCAATATACAGTTTGCCCTATGCAGGAATTGTCTCCATCTTGCACCACAGCATCAGCAGTAGGGGTTATTATAATACTTCCTGTTTTGCTGTATCTCTCTGTCCGGTACACGTTGAGCCGCAGGTCGGCGTTTGAAACTTACCGTGCCATCGTTTTCAATCCTTTGGTCAGAGTTGAGTAATCGGCGTGTTAGCGGGCTTATCTGCACCATGTTCTTGCACCGGTATCCGTTTTATTTTTGGATGCACGGTACCAGGCCTTGAGCTAGATACTGCGCTGCAATGCGCCAAATTGGTGTTTGCTGCCGCATTGGTGCTGACCGTCGTTTTGCGATTGTTATGGTAGAGGCGTAGAATCGGCGGTGCCCACGTTACGGTTTGCGCAGTTGGGCGATGCGGCGTGCGACTGCGGTTATCATGTTGATCTATACCGAAATCGGCGCTGCTGGTGATTCTGTTTACCCTGCTGCCTAAGGAGAATATTCGGCATGGCAGGCGTCGATCAAGTTTGGGTGAAAGTGTTCACCCAGAATCGCTTTATCGCTGTATTTTTGCACACGCTTGGGTGGGTATCCGCCGATTTGTGGATGGACTATATCAAACCTTTCCGGCGTGCGTTTGTTTTCTCTGGGTGCCACCATCGTTTGGCTAGTCGGCTGCTGATGGCAGTAATCGAATTAGAAGTAATTTGAGTAAGTATGGGTTTTCCTGTTCACTCAGGTTTGATGCCGTGATTGCATCGGCGGTGGTGTAGTTGCAGGTTTACGCGCGGCCTCAATTATCAAGTCGGTCTGAATTGTGCCGTTTTATCTAAAAGTGTTCCCGACCCGTTCACTGCCATGTAGCGGCGCGGGCGGTATTTCCGCCTCTTTGGGCAATGTGGGAGGACCGTTGGGACTGGCATATGTACGATACCGTGAAAGGTTCCGACTGGCTGGGCGACCAAGGGCGCGATTGAGTTTATGTGTCGCGCGCGCCTGGAAGCGGTGATTGAGTTGGAACACATGGGTATGCCTTTTGACCGCGTGGAAAGCGGCAAAATTTATCAGCGTCCTTTTGGTGGACATACTGCCCGAACACGGCAAGCGTGCGGTAGAGCGACGCTTTTGCGCTGTTGCCGACCGTGCACCGGTCATGCAATGCTGCATACTTTGTATCAACCGAGCGTCCGTGCCAATACGCAGTTACTTTGTGGAATGGACGGCGCAAGATTTGATTCACGTGATGAAAACGGCGGGCGTGGTCGGTCGCGACCGCCATGGAAATGGAGAGCGGAGAAGTTTATATTTTCCATCGCCTAAAGCCGTGATGTTTTGCTACGCGAGTGGCGGCGGCCGTATTTTAGCGTCTTCCGCAATGCTTATGATGAGATACGGCGACGGTTTGGGCATTTGCGCCCGTGCGGGCCATTCCGTTGGAAGATATGGGTTTTGGCAGTTCCACCCGACCCGGCGTGGCAGGTGCGAGGCGATGTTGAATTCACTGAAAGGCGTACGCGGTGAGGGCGGTATTCTGTTGGAATGCCGACGGCGGGCTTCGCTTTATGGAACGCTATCGCACAGCCGTAAAAGGAACTTGGCTTCGCGCGACGTAGTTTCCCGTACAGTGGCGGTGAAATCTACGAAGGTCGCGGATGCGCACAAAGACCATGTATTGCTGACAATCTGCCATATCGGTGCTGATTGTGGACTGCCGGTGCATCCGCGAGATTTCCATTCAGTTTGCGTTATCGGCCCGATTAAAGGGCGATTCCCGTCGTGCCGACTACCCGCTACACTGATGGGCGGTATTGACCAACTACCGCAACTGACGGTGTTGACGCCGCAAGGCGACGACCGGTGAAGTGCCGTACGAAAGGTCTGGCCTGCGCAGCGGGTGAGGTGCGCTAGCGCTGCGTGCATGGTGCGAACCGTTTTGGTACCAACTCCTGCTTGACTTGAAAGTGGTGTTCCGGTACAAAGGCGCTGCGGCGGCGACAGCATGAGTCGGTCATCAAAGAACAAAGCGATTGGAAGCCTCTGCACCCGCACGATGCCGGCAGGCTGACCCGTCAACGTAATCGAGACGCTTGGATAACGACCCGGCGGCGAGAAACGTTGAGTGCGCTGCGTCGCGAACTGCAACGGCTCCGCATCCAACTGCACGCCCGGCGTGTTCCGTGCCGATGAGATTCTGAGGCAAAGGCGTTCCGAGAAATCATGGCGATTGCCGGCGGCGTGCAAACGTACTGAAATCAAGAACCAGAGCAAAGTGTGGAATACCGCGCGTATCGAGGCTGAATTGGTACAACCCTGATTGAAGTGGCGAAAGCGACTTTGAGTGTCCGCCGGAAACGCACGTAAAGAATCGCGCGGCGCACACGCTTCGGGCGACCATCCTGAGCTGCGATGGCGAAAACTGGATGGAAACACACGCTGTGGGCATTCGACGCAATACAGCTATCCTGCAAGCGACGTACAGCACCAAGCCTTTGAGCGTGGAATACCTCAAACCCGGTAGCGCGTTTGACGAGTGCGTTTTCAGACGACCTCCCGTATCACAAGCGTCTGAAAATCAATATACTACCACCACGCTGAACAGCCTGAACCCATAACAGAAACCATCAGGCGGTTTTATGAGAAAGGAACACTTCTCATACAGGATGAGGTAGAAATTTACCGTTACCAATCCGGGACGTTGATGCCAAACCATATATGCAACGTTTACGAGTTGGAACTGGAACCTCGACGTGAAACGTGTTTGGACGCACTGGTGCGCCTGACAAGCGCAAGACGAGACCCTGTCTTTCCGCCGTTCTTTGCCGCGAAGGTATTTGCGGTTCGGACGGTATGAACATCAATGGCACGGCTTGGCGTGTCAGCCGATTTACATGGCCTGAAACAGCGGTCAAAAATCCGCCGCTGCCGGTCTGCCTGTCATCCGCGACCTGATTGTGGACGCGGCCCAGTTCTTCAAACCATTGCCACTCCGTCAGACGCTTATGTCGTCAGCGGCAATCCGATCGATGCCGACAAAGAGCGTCACCACCAAACTCCGGAAAGAAGCGTAAAAAGGCTGGACGGCTTGTGCACGAATGTATTTTGTGCGCCACCTGCTCTGACTGCCTGCCCGTCGTTCTGTAGTGGAATCCCGACACCATTCGTCCGGTCCCGTCCGAGTTTGCTGAACGCCTACCGCTTCATTGCCGACAGCCGCGATACCGTACGGCGAGCGTTTGGATAATTTGAACGACCGTCTCGCCTGTTCCGCTGCCATACCATCATGAACTGCGTGGACGTATGCTCCTAAACGCGAGATCCGAACCCGACTGCCATCGGTAAAGATTAAAAGAAATTATGTTGCAGAGCAGCGTTTAAGAAATGATGGTTTTTGACGATAATGCCAGGCAGAAAGTCCGTTTTCAGACCACCGGGGATTATTGGAGTTAGATTTGAGTTTTCGGCGGGTTTATGGAAAGAATTCGAGGCATTTGGGCGATGAGAGCTGTCCGAGAGTTTACCGAAATCGCGGGTTTCGAGATCAGGAGCTTCTTGCCCACTGATCAGCAGACGATCGGCGACAGACAGGAACACCTTATCCCTATGCTTGATCAGACGAGAAGCTTGACGTAGCGAAGTCCGCCACCCGCCTTTCGGCGGATTTCTGGGAATACGAGAGGTCATCTCTGAAAATCAAAGACTCGTGCTGCACCAGGCGGCGAAGCCCCAACCTACAAAGGGCCGATAAATATGTCCGTCAATCAAATGCTCAACGTACTGCGATCAAAGTTTAGAGACTGCCCGTATCGGAAGCGGCGCCGGTCGCTGACGTGGTCGATATCCGCGCACTGGCGAAAACACGGGCTTATTCTCATTCGACCCCAGTTCGTTTCAGCTTATGCAGACTGCGAATCCGAAAATCGCTATATCGACGGCGACAAAGGTTTGCTGTATTACCGTGGTTATCCCGTCGAACAACTTGCCGAAAAATCCGATTATTTTGAAGTCCTGCTACCTGCTGATTTGCGGCGAACTGCCGACGCCTGCAGGCAAAAGGCAGGATTTGACAATACCGTCCGCCGTCGTACGATGGTGCATGAACAGCGGCTTGAGTTTCTTCCACGGCTTCCCGTCGCGATGCGCATCGATGGCGATGGTTTGGCGTGGTCGGCGCGCTGTCTGCGTTCTATCAAGGACGAGTCTGGACATCACGTCCCGAACACCGCAAAGTCGCGATTTACCGCCGATTTTCAAAATTCCGACGATTGCAGCAATGTGCTACCCGCTATTCCAACGGTCTGCCGTTCAATTATCCGAAACAACCTCTCTTATTCCGAAAACTTCGCTTCATGCATGATGTTCGCCACCATGTAGAGACTACAGGCGATCCCGTATTGGCACGCGCTCGACGCATCTTTATCCTTCATGCCGACCACGAGGCAAAACGCGTCGACTTCGACCGTCCGTCTGCAGGTTCTTCCAGGCGCGAACCCGTTTGCCTGTATCGCTGCCGGTGGCACTGTCTGTGGGGTGCCTCCACACGGCAGCGCGAACGAGACCGTCTTGAAAATGTTGGACGAAATCCGGCGATGTGTCCCGTGTTGCCGAATATATGGAGGAGCGTGAGCAGCGTAAATACCGCCCTGATGGGCTTCCGACGTACCACCGCGTGTGCCGCAATATGGATCCGCGTGCCAGCATTATGCTGCGAGACCTGTTATGAAGTGCTGAAAGAATTGGGCTTGGAAGACGGTCGATTCAAGCTGGCAATGCGATTGCAGACAAATTGCCCACAAAGACCGCCCGTTCTTCGTGGAGCGCAAACTGTACGCACAACGTCGACTTCTACTCGGTATCGTCCTGTCCGCTGCTGGGCATTCCGCGACCAGAAATGTTTACCGTCGTCTTCGCCCTGTCGCGCAGCGCTGGGCGATTTCACTGGCGTGAGAGGCGATTTGGCGATCCTTCGCTGAAAATCGATGCCGTCACGCGCAACTTTATGCGGTGCGGAACTGCCGCGATTATCTGCCGGCGGATAAACGCTGAAAATCAGTATGATTAATGTCATGTCAGAACTTCATTTGGAGAAAGCCGAATAGTTTTAAATGAAAGGTTTGTCTGCACGGCTACGAGAGCAGATACAGAAATAATTTGGCTGGAAATGGGTGGGATGAAGTGTCATTTTCAAACTGGCGCTTGGATTCCGTTGGAAACACATGGAATTCTACCGCTTTGTTTATATTTTAAAGAAAAGAGCTCGCGTCATGATGGATGAAAAACTCAGTCTTATCACCGTACGGTTCCAAATAACCTACCATCGGGAGTTTGTGTGAGAATTTCCTGGAAAACAATTCTGTCGATGAAAAATGGAAACTGATGTTTTCACTGGCTTAAGCAAGCAAGCAGCCTGGTGCGGCGGAGTGGTGATATAACGCCATGTCCCGATCCGTGAATCAGCCACCAATGGTTGGCGAAAAACGCAGATCGACAGCGCCATGTGCGGCGGTATGGACGATAGCCATGATGAAGAAACAGGTCGACTGCGTTTGGTTTCTGCTTACCGTATTCAAAGGTGAGCGCTCGCGGCTTGACCCGGCTCAAAGCAACCTCCCTCCACGCAACGCGCATGGAAGCCCTCGATCCCAAATTCCACGGACTGGAATGATGCCGATATGGCAGTTCAGTTTCAATATGGAGCGAGGCGAGTCCCGACCAAAGCAAACTGCCTCTGTCCCCAGGTCATCAGCAACCTCAAGCAAACCTACATGTGACCACTCGCATTGGGATCATCTACATTTCCCAATGACCGAGGCGCCGCTGAGTTTGCTGCAATTATTTTGAGGATGTGCTGTCCACGGTTACAGTGCCGAACGAAACGCCGCATCCTAAAGAAAATGACCGCTGCCGAGACTTTGGAGCGTTATCTGCCTGCACAGTACGTCGGTCAAGAAACGCTTCGGCGTAGAAGGCGGCGGAAGCGTGATTGCAGGTCTGAATTTTACCTGATTCAAAACTGCAGGTGAGAGACCGGTGCGGAGAAGAGTCATCATCGGTACTTGGCACACCGAGGTCGTCTGAATGTCTTGGTCAACATTTTGGGCAAGACCCGGGCGATTGTTTGCCAGCGGGTGAAGGCCGATGCCAAGAAATCAAGCTGCCAACGGCGACGTAAAATACCACAGCTGGGTTTTGCAGCTCCGACATCGCTACGCCGAAACGGTCCGATGCACGTTTCTTTGGCGTTCAACCCGTCTCACTTTGAAATCGTCGATCCTGTCGTTGAAGGTTACTGCGCGCCAAACAAAAACGTACTGGAGGCGAGAAACAGCCGCGACAAAGTATTGCCCGTATTGATTCCACGGCGACTCACCATTTTGTCGGCGGGCGTCAGCAAGCGACGTTCAATCTGTGTATCAAAACGCGCGGCTGCCTGCGGCGGCACGCACGTTCACGTCGATCATCAACAACCAAATCGGCTTCACTGCTTCCGATACCCGCGACACCGTTCGACCGTGCATTGTACCGATGTGGCGAAAATGGTTTCCGCTCCGGTCATTCATGTCAACGGCGACGATCCGAGAACGCGTTGCCCGCCATTCAAGCCGCGCGTTGGACTACCGTAGAAATTCAACGAGACTTATCATGAGAGTTGATGTCGTCTGCTGCGCAAATGGGGCCGCAACGGGGGCGACGAGTCCGACCCTGACCCAGCCGATGATGTACAAAAAGTATCGCAACACCCGGTGCGCGTGCACATGCACACTGGCAACTGATTGCAGAAGGCGTGGTGCAGGCGAAACCGACGGCTATTATCCTGCGGTGCTTTGGACAAAGGCGAATATGTCGAGTGCGGCGTTGACAACTTCAACGTACGCAAATCGACTGGGCAAATGCAAAGAGGTAAAGACTGGCGCGAAGATGTGGCAGAGCGGCCTGCCTGCGCGAGCATCGGGCGTCTTGCCGAAATTGCGCCGTTCGAAGGCTGGCAAAGCTGTGACGCGTGTCAGGCGCGCAAGGCGTAGCTGCGGGCGATCAGCCGATTGACAGGGAGTATGGCGGAAACCCTGCGCCCGCCAGCCCTGGTCACCAAAGGCCACGGCGTGCGGTATTTCCGGCGAAGACTCGGACGCCAGTACGTTCTCACACCCGCCATGCCATGTTGCAATAAAAACGCGAAAATGGGATGGTGGTACTTATGTGCCTGCGCAATATGGGCGAAGGCGCAGGCGGAATTCCTCGTCATCGCTCACCATCTTGAATGAAGAAGCGGTCATGCGCGTTCGAATACGGTTTTCGCCTGCTCCGCGCGCGACAGACTGACCATTTGGGAAGCGCGCAGTTCGGCGACTTTGCCAACGGCGCGCAGTGACCATCGACCAGTTCCTGTCGTCCGGCCGGAAAAGCAGAAGTGCCGTCTCTGGCGAAAGTCCTGGCACCATCCTGCCGCACGGCTCGACGGATCAGGGTCCGGAACACTCCTCCGGCCGCGTGGAACGCTGGTTGCAACTGCTGCTCCGAGCACAATATACCGTCGTCGATGCCGTCTGAAGCGTCGCAAATGTTCCACCTGCTGCAACGCCAAGTCTTGCGTTCGTACCGCAAACCGCTGAGTGATTTTCATGTCCAAACGCCTGTTGCGCTTCAAAGGTGCGATGAGCCGCTGGAAAACTTTACCGAAGGTTCGCGCTTCCGTCCGTTATCGGCGATACCGCCGAGCGTGGCAACAATAAAGCGTGAAACGCGTGATTCTTTGCGCCGGACAGGTGTACTACGATTTGGAAGCGGGCGCGACGGGCATGCAAACTGGAAAAGCGATGTCGCCATCGTCCGCGTCAGAGCAGCTTTATCCGTTCCCATACGACGAAGTGCGCGCGGAGTTGGCGAAAATATCCGAACGCGAAATCCGTGGTTTGGGCGCAGGAAGAGCCGAAAAACCAAGGCGCGTTCTACCAAATCCGCCACCGCTTTGGAAGACCCATCGGCGAAAGCCAAAAACTGTCTTACGCCGGCCGTCCGCCAGCGCATCGCCAGCCGTCGGCTATACGCCAGCAAACACGTCCCCAGCTGAAACAACTGGTTGAAGACACAATGACGCTGTAACGCACTACGGTGCGGCGTTCCGGAATGAAAACACTTCAGACGGAACGCCCGCCAAACAAAAGAGATAACACACACAAGGTCGTCTGAAAACCAACGACCATCCGGAGACCTAAAATGATTATTGACGTAAAAGTACCTGCTGTCAGAAAGCGTATCCAAAGGCACGCTCTTGGAATGGAAGAAAAAGTCGGCGAAGCCGTAGCGCGCACACGAAATTCTGATCGACATCGGAACCGACAAAGTGGTTTTGGAAGTACCTTCCCACAAGCCGGCGTATTGGTTGAAATCGTCGCAAAGACAGCGAAACCGTTTGCCCGCCGAACAAGTATTGGCGCGCATCGATACCGCAACTGCTTCCACGCCTGCCGCACCCCCAGCCGCCCGCTCACTGCACCTGAAGCCGCTCCGCCGCTGCCTGAATTAATGCTGCCATGCCTGCCGCTGCGAAAGCTGGCGGCCGAAACCGGCGTGGATGTGAACTGCGCTGCAAGGTTCCGGCGTGACGGTGCGTCTTGAAAGAAGACGTGCAAAACGCCGCCGCCAAACCTGCCGCTGCGCCCTGCTGCGCCCGCACCTGTTCACGCGGGCCCGCGTCCGGAACAACGCGTTCCGATGAGCCGCCTACGTGCCCGTGTTGCCGAACGTCTGCTGGCTTCGCGGAACGAAAAGCGCGATTCTGACTACGTTCAACGAAGTCAACATGAAACCCATCATGGACTTGCGCTGCGAAATACAAAAGAGAAATTCGAGAAGAACGCGCGTCAAACTCGGCTTCATGTCTTTCTTCGTCAAAGCGCCGTTGCGCGCGCTGATATCCGGTCGTGAATGCCTCCGTTGACGGCAACGACATCGTTTATCACGGTTACTTCGACATCGAGTATCGCATCGGCAGCCCGCGCGGTCTGGTCGTGCCCGATTCTGCGCGATGCCGACCAAATGAGTATTGCCGACATCGAAACAAGCCATCGTCGATTACGCCTAAAAAGCCAAAGACGGCAAAATCGCCTGGAAGATTTGACCGGCGGCACGTTCAACATCACCAACGGCGGTACATTCGGCTCCATGATGTCCACCCGATTATCAATCCGCCGCAATCCGCCATTTTGGGTACATGCACGCGACCAAAAGAGCGCGCAGTCGTGGAAAAACGGTCAGTTGTCGTCCGTCCGATGATGTATCTGCGCACTGCTCATGACCACCGCATCATCGACGGCAGCCGCCGAAGCCGTGCTGACTTTGGTTGCCATCAAAGACGCGCGCTGGAAGATCCGGCACGCCTGTTGTTGGATCTGTAAACGCTTTCGCCAAAAGGTGTAAAGCGGATAAAACAGCAGACGGTTTGAAATCGGGCTGCCACCGCTTTCAGACGGCCTTGGAAACGAAAAGGTCGTCTGAAAGACGCGCGGATGTTGTGAAATCTAAGGGAGAAAGGATTTGTTGCTGCCATTTTTCGTGCAGAAGCAAACGCTTGAAAATCCATAGGGCGTATCCATGAAACCCATCTCTGTTTCCGCTTTTGGCTGTCGTTTCCCGCAACGCGCGTGTACTGCCGCATTCAGAGGCACGAGAATATTCCGTCAAATCGCCTTATGATGCGCGCGGCGGAATGTTGAACAAGCGTTTTGAAATGGACAGCAACAAAGCGGGCATTCCACGTCGCCCGCGGCGTTTTGTTACCGGCAAACGTCACTCTGCACGCTTCCGTCCGCGTTTACAACAGCATTTTCACGGACGGGAAGTCAGGGAATACAGCCCGCATTCCTGCCGCCGCTGATGCGTCCAGACCAATCGGGCTGAGAGTTTCAAAAGGTCGTGCCTGCGGGCAGGCTTCGCACTCTGAGGCAGAATAGGTTTAACTGCGTTGAAGCCGCGTCTTTCAGACGACCTCTCATACACCAAAATATAGTGGATGAAACTCTTTGCCGTTTTCCTGCGGCAAAAATATCAAACAACAAAGGATTTTTCACATGTCTCAATACTGATGTAGTAGTCATCGGCGCAGGTCCCGGCGGATATGTTGCCGCCATCCGCGCCGCCCAACTGGGTTTTAAAACCGCCTGTGTCGATGCGGGCGTCAACAAAGCGGGCGACGCGCCCGCGCTGAAGCGGCACCTGCCTGAACGTCGGCTGCATTCCTTCCAAAGCTCTCTCTGCAATCCAGCGAACCATTTCCACGCTGCGCGGCGCAGTTTTGCCGAACACGGTATCAGCGTCGGCGACATCAAATTCGACGCGGCGAAAATGATTGCGCGCAAAGACGCCATCGTAACCAAAGCTCACCGGCGGCGTGAAATTCCTGTTCACAAAAACAAAGTAACCAGCCTGTTCGGTACAGCTTCGTTGCCGGAAAAACGGCGATGCCTGACCAAATCGAAGTCGATAACAAGGCGGAAAACCGTTATCGAAGCCAAACACGTCATCAGGCGACCGGTTCCGTACCGCGTCCGCTGCCAGCAGGTTGCCATCGATAATGTAAACGTAGTTGGACAACGAAGGCGCATTGAACCTGACCGAAGTGCCCGCCAAACTGGGCGTCATCGGTTCAGGCGTGATTGGTTTGGAAAATGGGTTCTGCATGGAACCGCGTCGGTTCGCAGGTCACCATCCTCGAAGCCATGCCGACCTTCCCTTGCCGCCGCCGACCAGCAATCGCCAAAGAAGCCTTCAAATACTTCACCAAAGAGCAGGGCTTGAGCATCGAGTTGGGCGTGAAAATCGGCGACATCAAATCTGAAGGCAAAGGTGTTTCCGTTGCTCATCAAAACTGCCGCCGCAGGCGAAGCCAAAACCGAAGTATTCGACAAACTCATCGTCGCCATCGGTCGTATTCCGAACACCAAAAGGCTTGAACGCCGAAGCCGTCGGCTTGGAAAAAGACGAGCGCGGCTTTTATCAGAGTGGACGGCGAATGCCGCACCAGCCTGCCTAATCGTCTGGGCAATCGGCGACGTGGTTCGCGGTCCGATGCTGGCGCACAAAAGCCAGCGACGAAGGCGTGGCGGTTGCCGAGCGCATCGGTCAGAAACCGCATATCGACTTCAACAGCGTACCGTTCGTGATTTACACCGACCCCGAAATCGCTTGGGTCGGCAAAACCGAAGAGCAGCTCAAAGCCGAAGGCGTGGAATACAAAAGGCGACTTCCGGCTTCGGTGCAAACGGCCGCGCGTTGGCAATGGGTAAGGCAAAGGTACGGTCAAAGTGTTGGCGGATGCCAAAACCGACCGCATCTTGGGCGTACACACTGATCGGTCGGTCGTCAGCGAATTGGTTACTGAAGGCGTCACTGCGCTCGAATTCTTCGCCAGCAGCGAAGACATCGCCCGCATCATTCATGCCCATCCGACCTTGTCCGAAGTGGTTCACGAAGCCGCACTGGCCGCCGACGACGCGCTTTGCACGGCTGGTGAGGTCAAGTAAAGCATAAAAAGGTCGTCTGAAACTTTTCAGACGACCTTTTCAGAAAAAGATGAATGTTCGGAAGCAATGTTTCCGATAGGTATAGAGAGAAAATAGAGCATATCAGTTGCTATTGTTCCCGACCGGAATGACGATTTAAGCATTTTTCTATTTGAATCTGCGATAGCGGGTTAAGTTGAGTCAGGACGAGGCGGTGAAGCCGCAGATGGTACAGATAGTTACGGCAAGGCGAGAGGGCAACGCGGTACTGGTTTAAACGAACCACTATATATAATCGGCGACACATTCACAGACAGCGTTTTGATTATGAATAAAGAAGTAATCGGTATCCTGTTTTATACCGATGGGCATCATCAACATGTATGGCCGCGTTGTGGCAAATGTATGTGATGATGACTCGAAACTTACTACGCTCAACCGTTTCAAAGACAAAAGAATTGGTTTTGGCGCGTAGCATTGTTGTTTATCAGTTTCAGCCTTGCCGTTTTACCTGCTCTGCGAATTCGCGTAAAAAGGCATCGTCTTTTTATCCTCGGGGGCGGCGGCGCAATCATGTATCTGCTTGCGCGGATGTGGTTGCCGTTCAGCAAGTGAAACGACGATTTTTCCGACCGCCGAAGGTCGTCTGAAACGACTGGGGTTGCCATTTTATGAAAGGCAGTCTCAGGGCATTCCACTAATCTAAAGGAGAAATCCATGAATCTACACGAGTATCAGGCTAAAGAACTGCTGGCAAGCTACGGCTTGCCCGTGCAGCGGTATTTTTGGCGCACAACGGCGAAGAAGCCGCAGCCGCTTACACGACAAACTGGGCGGCAAATTTGCCGTCGTTAAAGCTCAAGTCCACGCAGGCGGACGCGGTAAAGCGGGCGGTGTAAAAAGTCGTCAAAAGCCGTGAAGAAGCCAAAGAAGTGGCGGAAAGCCTGATTGGCACCAATCTGGTTACTTATCAAACCGATGCCAACGGTCAGCCGGTCAACAGCGTTTTGGTTTTGCGAACATACATATCCGTGCAAACCGAGCTGTACTTCGAGCGCAGTGGTCGACCGTTCTACCCGTCGCATCACGTTCATGGCTTCGACCGAGGCGGTGTGGAAATCGAAAAAAGTTGCCGCTGAAACCCCTGAAAAATCTTCAAAGTAACCGTTGACTCCGCTGGTCGGCCTGCAACCTGCTGCGCGCTGAAGTTGCGTTCCAACTGGGCTTGAAAGACAAACAAATCAACGAGGTTCGTCAAACTGATGACCGGCGCGTACAAAGCATTTTGTCGAAAATGACTTCGCCCTGTTTGAAGTGAACCCGCTGGCAGTCCGCGAAAACGGCGCGCTGGCCTGCGTGGACGGCAAAATCGGTATCGACAGCAACGCCTCTACCGTCTGCCGAAAATCGCCGAATTGCGCGACAAATCCCAAGAAAACGAACGCGAGCTGAAAGCCTCCGAATTTCGACTCTGAACTACGTTGCGCTGGAAGGCAACATCGGCTGTGTGGTGAACGGCGCAGGTTTGGCGATGGCAACCATGGACATCATCAAACTCAAAGGCGGCCAACCCGCCAACTTCCTCGACGTAGGCGGCGGCGCAGCAAAAGAGCGCGTGGTTGAGGCGTTCAAACTGATTCTCGAAGACAAATCCGTCAAAGGCGTATTGATCAACATCTTCGGCGGTATCGTCCGTTGCGACATGATCGCGGAAGCCATCGTGGCGGCCGTTAAAAGAAATCAACGTTGGCGTGCTATCGTTGTCCGTCTGGAAGGCAACAGCACCGAACTCGGCGCGAAAATCCTGAACAGAATCAGGTCTGAGAGCGGCTTCCGCCGACGGCCTGAATGACGCAGCCGAAAAATTGTCGCAGCCGTAAACGCCTAAGGAGAAAAGAATGAGCGTATTGATTAATAAAGACACCAAAGTATTGGTTCAAGGTTTCACGGTAAAACGGTACTTTCCACTCGAGGCAAGCTCTGGCTTACGGCACTAAAAGTCGTCGGCGGCGTTACCCGGCAAGGCGGTCAAACCCACCTGGACCTGCCCGTGTTCAACACCATGAAAGAAGCCGTTAAAGAAACCGGCGCAGACGCATCCGTAATTTACGTTCCCGCTCCGTTTGTGTTGGATTCTATCGTTGAAGCCGTTGATTCCGGCGTAGGCTTGGTGGTTGTGATTACCGAAGGCGTACCGACTCTGGACATGCTCAAAGCCAAACGCTATCTGAAACCAGCAGCAGCGGCACCCGTTTGGTCGGCTTCTAACTGCCGGGCGTGATTACTCCGGGCGAGTGCAAAATCGGCATTATGCCGGGCCACATCCACACTCCGGGCCGCATCGGCATCATTTCCCGTTCCGGTACATTGACTTACGAAGCCGTGGCACAAACCGCCAAACTGGGCTTGGGTCAATCGACCTGTATCGGTATCGGCGGCGGCCCGATTCCGGGCATGAACCAAATCGACGCGCTGAAACTCTTCCAAGAAGACCCCGATACCGACGCCATCATCATGATCGGTGAAATCGGCGGTACTGCGGAAGAAGAAGCAGCCGACTACATCAATCCAGCATAGCCAAACCCGTTGTCGGCTACATCGCGGTGTGACCGCTCCTAAAAGGCAAACGCATGGGCCACGCCGGTGCGATTATCTCCGGCGGCAAAGGTACGGCGGAAGAAAAAGTCGCCGCTTTCGAAAAAGCCGGCATCGCTACACCGCAGCCCTGCCGAATTGGGCAGCACCATGCTGGAAGTGTTGAAAGCAAAAAGGCTTGGCGTAATAACGGCTTGGTCGTTTTGACTGCAGAAAACCGAAAAGGTCGTCTGAAAACTTGGAAACGGGTTTCAGACGACACTTACTGGTTGCCGTAATCTGCAAATTTCGTTTAGGCGTTTGTTTCCAGCGTTATAGTGGTTTAAAGAGTTAAATCCACTGTATCGTACGCAGATTATCGCACAGCTTCCATAAATTGTCGGATATTCTATACTTTGCAGTGTTATCTTTAATTTTTATTCAGCCTATAATCGTTCTCAAAAACAAATCAATCACATATCAACGTCTTTCCTATCATACTCAAGACGACCTTACCATATGTGGGTCGTTTCCGATGAAAGGAACGAGTTATGAACAGCCTGTGGCAGCCTAACTGTTTGAGTATCGTCATCGGCTTTACGCATTTTCATACGCATATGCTCAAACTGTACCCGATAAAGTCAATCTGAACGAAGAATTGCCGTAAAGGGGCGAAAATACCGCCCAGGTAATGGCGCTACACCGTCAAGGAAGCACCTCGGCCACCAAGAAACTTGACTTGAAACTCCAAAAGAAACCCGCAAAGTGTAGCGTTTTCACCCAGCAGCAGATGCAGGATCCAGAATTTGCAGGGCAACCTTGATCGGGTGCATGGAAGAAACGCCGCGTATTACCGTCTTGCAGGACTACATTTACCGGCGGCATGGGCGAGAAGCGGTAACCATTCGCGCGGCTTCCCCGTCGATAATTACACCAGCTAGACGGTGATAGCAGCGATACATCACCTGCTCCGGCAGGCCGCTGCCGCCACCGGACGGCTATCTTTACGACAGAGGTGCGATCGTCCGCGGTTCCGAACGGGCTGGCGGAGTGGAAGTGATCCGGCGGCAACGAGAAGCGTCGATCTCGTGCCGCAAACGCCCGATGGCGAAAATCAGAATGAGACCTGAAAGTACAGTTCTTGGAACAGCAAACGTGTCGAGATTCGGTTTACGGCGGCGCGTTGAACAAATCCCAAACCTGCGTGGCCGCGTCGTCCAGGGCATGGGGAGGACCGGCGACAACGCTTTCATGACGACAGAATCAAAGCGCCAAATCCCAGCCTTCTACACCGTATTCAGGTTGGACGCCAACCGACAAAGGGACAGCTTTACGGCGGGAGCTGGCCGTCAAGCACCGCAACAACATCACCGGGTGCGCCGACGAGGGTTGATGCGTTGTTCAGACGGTTACCCAGGATTATGATTTCAGCGGTGGGGGTTCCCCGACACATTGGATAGATGCCCGCGACGTTCCCGGTTTCAACAACGGGGCGGAATGGGCGTTCTAACAGCCACCAGTGACAATATGTTTGCCGAATACAAACATCATTTCAACGACCATATCAAGCTGCAAACTGCTGCTACGCAGCCGCACCAAAAGCGACTTGCGTTACGGCGATATGGGGGTAAACGGCTACGCGCCGCAATTTAACGCGGCAACCACGATTTCGGCCGTGAACGCGACAAATACGACGACAAGGCGTTCGATATCCATTTGGACAGCCGTTTCAAACTTTTGGACCAGGACCAGCAGTTTATTGTCGGTTTTGAGCGGCATCCGCCATACCCAGACGAGGGACGATTATAATTTCAGCAGCAGCGGTGAATTGAATGTCGATGATGCCAAGCCTACGAGGTATTGCGGCCATGACGGGAGAACCGATAGACCGTAATTTCTATTTATGGCAGGCGATTCCGCTTGATTACTGGAATAACGGCAGCTATCCCATGTTGGGGTACAACCGAGCTTGGGAGATTGGGACCGGACGGGTTGATTTCCCGCGATCATTTGGCTCGAACAACACGGCCCCTATTTTGCCCTGAAGCTCAAACCGGCCAGGTGGCTGACGGCGGTGGTAGGCGGGCGTTGGCTGACATGGCGGGACAAAGGGGCGGGAAATGGTCGTTTTACAAAACAAAAACAACGTGATAACGGACGATACGGTTGAAATGCCCGACGAAGGGTACGCCCCGATCACAATAAAAGCAGTATGTGTCACGACACAGTGCGCAAATTCGTCCCGTACGGCGGCGTGATTGTAGAACTGACGCCGACCATCAATGCCTACGCCAGCTATGCCGCATCCTGAAAACACAACAATGTCTTAAGGAACAGGCCGGCCATGGCGAGGCGGCGGATGGCTGCGCCGATTACCGGCAATTCAAAAGAAGTCGGCATTAAAGGCGGCTTGTGGAACGACAAGCTGAATTTTCGCCCTGTCTTACTCACCATGAGCCCAGAAAAATTACACACACTCGAACCTACAGGCTCGCGCTGTACGAATGGAAATACGGTGGGGAAAACGGCAACGAACCGTGGTGCTTCAAAGGCGATTGGGAATACGGCACGAGCAAAGGGCTATACCAGCAGGGGTTCGACATCAATCTTGCCGGACAGATTACCCCGAAATGGCGGATGCAGGCAGGCTGTCAAACTGAAGATAGACAAACCCTTACGACGCGCCCAACTCCTCAACGACCTGACGACATGATCTGGAGTACGCGGCGGCACCTATACCGCGCCGGATCACCTTCAAATTCTTCACCAGCTACGACTTTACGCCCAAGCTGACGATGGGGTGGGGATGCGTTGGGTTAGCGGCACCAAGCCCAAACCTTGGGGCAGGGTCTTTCCAACGGGCAATATTACGTTTCCGACAAACCCAAAAGCCCTGTGGCAGCCTTCCCACTCGATATGGAACGTCATGGCGCGCTATAAAATCAACAAACACGCCGCACTGGCGGTCAACGTCGGCAACCCTGACCAATAAACGCTATTACCAATTCCGCAGCAATTTCTACGGCAAGCCGCGCAATGCCTCTGTTGCCTTGAAAATTAAGTGGTAGGCTGTTTTGACGGAACTCTTCCGCCAAGAAGCAGTTTGCATGGCGGAAAAGTTTTAAAGAGGCCCCAAAGGTCGTCTGAAAGTTTTCAGATTGACCTTTTTATCTCCCGCGTCAATCTTTCACATGTTTTCAAACCACCTTAGCCGAATTGACACGACAGAAGTGTAAAGGTTTGTAATCGATTTAACAGATGAACAATCTGTTATTTCAACGGTAAGGACATCAAGGAGAAGGTAATGAAAACATGATTTTGATCCTGCAAAGAAGCTGTTGCAAAGACATTCAAGATGTAATGAACGATGTCGAGCTGTACAAAGGCGTGAAGCCAGTTCGGAAGAAGAAGGTAAAAGCCAAAACCAAATTGCAGGACTCGAAGCTGCCAAAGGCGTTGTATCGTTTGAAGACAGACGCAGGCGAGCCGCATCAGACATGCATGCCGACCGCGCGCGCGAAAAATACGACGAATTTGAAGACTGGCAGAAGAGCGTTTCAAAGAAGCGGCAAAAACGCTGCCGAGCTGGCGAAACAGCGCGACCGTGTCAAACGAGGCGCACGCGAAACCGATGCGGCCGTACACGACAAACCTTATTACGCAATGGGCTTTCGCCGCACTGCTTGCAGGCTTGGTCGTTGGCGTCTTGCTGAACCGCCGATAATCGGCCAAACAGGAATGCCGTCCGGACACGACTTTCCTGCAACTTGTTCGGCGGCGCTGCTACTGAGGGCGGCAAAGGTTTCAGACGACCCCAAAGCCTTCGGATTATCGTTTCGGGAGCAATCAGAAATCGGAATATGGGTATCAGACAAAATATCAGACATACAGAAACTCTGCTGAATCAAGGTATCGATTTTGCTTTTGCTGCGGTTGCAGATTTTGAATCTGGATTTGGCGGAGCAGGCGGAAAACGTGTTCCGCATCATCATATGGCTGGTCGTATCGGGCATCTTGCCGCTGATTGCATTCGATCAGTCTGCTTTTTGGACTAAACCGCGCGTTGTCGGATACCGCGGCGATATGGGTATTTTTCGGGATAACTGCCGTCAACCCGATCGTCATTGCAATTTTGTTCGGCAAAGTCGCAAAAGACTGGCGCAGCCAAAACAGCAAATCGCGGCAACGCGGAACATCCGGGCAGACATCGCCTGCCTGCGCGGTCAGAGATATGCAGGAAGGAGGGGACGATGAATAAAACGGAACGCGATGAAGCACGCGAACTGCTGCAACTGGAAGCAAACTCGTCCGCCTGAGGAGTTGAGGCATCGTATTTGAAACAGCGCAAGTTGAAGGAACAGGAAGAGCGCAAGTCGGACACGCTGATGAAGCTGCTGGATTTGGGCAACGAGCTGACGCAGACAAGCCTGCTGTATAAAACGGCGGGACTCGCCATTCCGCGCAAGTACCGCTTCGGCGCACTGCTGGCAGCGTTTGCGTTGAAGGCTGCGATGAAGTAGATGGGATTAGAAAGAAGGTCGTCTGCAAAGTTGGGTTTCAGACGACCTCTATGTTAATGGGGTTCGTGGGCGAAGCCCACACTACTGATAGTTTCAGACGATTTTTGGTTGTCGGTGTAGGTTGGGATAACCGTATCCGACGGGATATTTTCTGCCGAGACCTTTGCAGAATTCCCCAAAATCCCTAAATTCCACCAAGACACTAGGGATTTCTCATGAGCGCCTTCTTCCGGCAAAACCGCACAAGCCATGATTGCCAAACACATCGACCGCTTCCCATTATTGAAGTTGGATCAGGTGATTGATTGGCAGCCGATCGAACAATACCTGAACCGTCAAAGAACCCGTTACCTTAGAGACCACCGCGGCCGTCCCTGCCATCCCCTGCTGTCCATGTTCAAAGCCGTCCTGCTCGGACAATGGCACAGCCTCTCCGATCCGAACTCGAACACAGCCTTATCACCCGCATCGACTTCAACCTGTTTTGCCGTTTTGACGAACTGAGCATCCCGATTACAGCACCTTATGCCGCTACCGCAACTGGCTGGCGACAAGACGACATACCCTGTCCAGGTGCTGGAACGATCAACCGACAACTGGCCGAAACCTAAAAAGTAGAAGGCATCCGCCGTCGTCGTTGACGCCACCATTATTCAGACCGCCGGCAAACAGCGTCAGGCCATAGAAGTTGACGAGGAAGGAGCAGAGTCGGCAGCCCAAGCCACACCGGCTTAAAGACAGCGATGCCGCTGGACAAGAAAAGCGGCCTCTACAAACTCGGTTTACAAACAGCATACCCGTACCGATGAGGAAGGCTATATCCGAGAAACTGCACATCACTCCTGCCAATACCCGCCCAGGTGCAACCATCTGTCCCTTTAGTTTGGAAAGGCATTGCCAGAAAGAGGTACGACCGTCTATGCCGAGCAAAGGCTACGACAGTAAGGAAAAGGCCGGCAACATCTGAAAGAGCATCGGTTGTTAGACGGCATTATGCATAAAGCCTGCGCAGCGTCCGCTGACGGAAGCTGCAAACCAAAGCGTAACCGATGTTGTCGAGACCCGTTGTATGTGGTCCGAACAAAGCTTCAGTACGCTGCACCGTAAATTCCCGCTACGCCGGGCGGCCTATTTTGGTCTGCTCAAAGCGAGTGCGCAAAGCCATCTGAAGGCGATTATGTTTGAACCCTGTTGAAAGCAGCTAACAGGCCTACTGATGTGCCTGTTTGCGCCTAAAAGAGCAGATCCGGATACTTATCATCGGGTATCCGAGGATCAGTGTTGGGTAAAATTAGGGTGATTGGGGGAGAAAACGGCGAAAACCTGTTTTGGGGTTTCGGTTGTTGGAGGAAAAGAAATTTACAAAGGTCTCCTGCCGTCATTCCCGCGCGGAGGCAGAATCCGCACTGAATTTTCTGGCAGCTGTTTTGAATATCTGTTTCTTAGGGTTTCCGATGGATTCCCGCCTGCGCGGAGTGGAAGTAGTATGGGTTGGATTGGTAAAGTTTGCGTTGAAATTTGTGAAGTGAGTGAGGTCGTGAGGTCGTCTGGCTTGTTTGTGTTTCAGGTTTTTGTATTTTGATTGTGGGCGAAGTCCGCGCTGGTTCATGCGATTACTGTGGTTCATTTAGCAGTTTCGGTCTTGTCAAATAGCAAGGTATTATTGGTGGGTCTTGTTTGGATAGAGATGTAGATTGATAGTTGTTAATATTGTTTTTTGTACGTTCCAAATATCATCTAATTTATCAGAAATAAACACTATCTTCAATTTCCGTACCTTATTGAATAATATCTGAGTATATGGATTCAATAGGGATCAATTTAAAGTTCAATACTCTTTGAATTCCAGAAGCATTAAATATTCTATATCGTCAATATTTGCTTTCTTTTTAATAGGATATTACTCCCCTAAAGACAAGGTAACAAAATTTAAAACTGATCTAGATTGTATCTCTAACCAAGTTTTCACATAGTCGTCTTTCTCTTCATCTAAATGTAAAGCACATATTATCAATGACCCACTATAGACCAGCCTTATCTTTGCTTTGGTTTGCTATCAAAAAGCAAAACCGGTTTCGTATATTCAAAATAATGCAATAGACCGATCTCCCAAAGCCATCATAACCAGGAACGGTAGCGTGGGCTTTGCCCACGAATAAATGATGCTTGAAACATAAAAGGTCGTCTGAAACTGTATTTTCAGTTTCAGACGACCTTCAGTCAAAAGCATAAGGTGATACATTATCACTATGTTTTAAACTTCAAGCCTGCTGCCAGTAGCGCCACCGAGCATATCGTTCGGTTACCATTGGTGTTGCAGAATAGGCTTTGCGGGAAGTTGGTTTCCAAGACGCGGCGGGTGTCGGCAGCGAGTTAGAGAGTTTATCGATTTTTGTAAGCCAGCTCCATCATAGCGAGCGATTCTTCGACGTAGCGGGTATTTTGGTAACGCTCGACGCGATTTTTGGGCGGGTGGCTGCGGCGAGAGTGAGCGCCGCGTTTCATCTCAGTAGCAGACGGCGGAGATTTCGTTACCGCCAGCGTCCACCAGTTTTGCCATGCGCTCGGTTGCGTCGGCGGCGTATTGCTACTCCGGACGCGATTGTACCGCAATTCGGCAAACTGGCTGGTATGCCGCTGCCGGTTGGCTTTAGGGTCACGGTCGGACCAGTCTTACGAAGGCGAGTTTGTTAGAGGAAGGATTGGTCTTCGTTGAGACGAAAAGCCAAACCTTTGAAATTAAGAAAGCGCGTAATCCATATGTTCGGATGTTGCGGGTGATGGCGCTGGAAGCGGTCGGTGGCGGCGAGGCTTTCCAGGCTCGTCGTCTTTGTAATGAGGCGTATGCGGTGTCCAGCTGCGCCTGTTGCGCGTAGCGAGCCGTTGAGGAAGCGGGATTCTAAAATTTCGTATAACGATGGCTCGTATAATTGCTGCTGTTCAACTCGTCATGTGCGCTTCGGCATAGAGTTTTTCACATTCAATCTTGTGTGATTTGCGCGTCTTTATCGACCTTTACCTTTATTGCTTACAGGCACCCCAGTGCAGACTTAACAGAAACTACTAAAAGATTTTTTCATGCAGAATACTTCCTTTGTTAATGGGCGATTATAGCGACGATTTAGACTTTACGTCAGCCCCAAGCAGAAGAGACATGTTATTTGACTGTTCACTGGAGCTTGCGGGCGGGCGGCGGCTGGATGCAGTGTTAGCCGGCTGTGCCTGATTATTCAACAGCCGCCTGACATCGCGTGGATTAAAAGAAGGCGCAGTTATAAACGATAAGCCTGCAACCCAAGACAAAATGATGGGCGAAGTCCGTCGCGTAACCGTACATCCGACGAAGAGATCTCAGCGTTCAAACCCGAAGCGATAGATTTGGATATTGTGTTACGAAGACGATACCGTCATCGTCGTCAACAAACCCGCGGACTGGTCGTCCATCGCCGCAGGCAACTGGACGGGACGCTGCTCCAT